>Ga0137401_10000057_pt1 | contig 33407 bp, 32 predicted proteins | sample CZOMad1_1_16fung_FD_108286 | JGI IMG/M metagenome (GOLD analysis project Ga0137401, IMG submission 108286) | Vadose zone soil fungal communities from Angelo Coast Range Reserve, California, USA - CZOMad1_1_16fungal (Illumina Assembly) | ecosystem: Environmental > Terrestrial > Soil > Vadose...
AACCTGGCTTTTGCTGGGTGCCGCCATCTAGACAAAGAATCCGGCAATCGGAACAAAAAACAGCGGGCATTCAAAGCGCTGAGTTCTAGTAGCTCCCTAACTAAATACATGCAGCCGGGCGATTCGGTCAAACGCTGCCAGAACTACGACAGGAGTACAATTTATGAAGCTAGGGTTTATCTGTCCTCAGGCAGCAGGCCACCTCAACCCAATAACTGCGCTGGCGCGTCAACTTCAGGCACGATTTTTGACTTCAGAGATTTGCGACAGTCGAGACTTCAGAAATGAAAAAAATCGAAGCCATCATCAAGCCGTTTAAACTCGAAGAAGTAAAAGAAGCGCTGTTAAATTTAGGGATCGAAGGAATGACAGTTTCCGAAGTGAAAGGATTCGGACGCCAAAAAGGTCACACTGAAATCTATCGAGGGAGCGAATATACCGTCGACTTTCTCCACAAAATCAAAATTGAGGTCGTCCTCGCTGACAGCATCGTCGAAGACGCAACCGTAGCCATCGTGCAATCAGCGAAGACCGGCAAAATCGGAGACGGCAAAGTATTCGTCTACAATATCGACAAAGCCATTCGTATTCGGACCGACGAAATCGGTGAAAAGGCTATCTAGCGGCCAGCGGCCCTTCAGGCGCGATGAACGCATTGGTCTTCATAAATCTGCATTCCACCGGAGACATTCATTGAAGACGTTGTGGTTATCTTGAAGCTTCACGTTTTCGGTGCGCAAGAGCCTCCTTGCGGAGACTAAGAGCTGCTCAGTTCAGACAACGATTACGACAGCTGGGACAAAAAACCGCTTGGTCCCTAAACTTTGATTTTAATGCTTTTGACTTCGTGGAGAAGACAAAAATTACAATGAAGTACCCACCCAGTATTCCCCTCTGGCGCACAAGCGGAGAACCCTTGCCGGCAATGCCCCTTGTCGGATTGTTCTCTCGAGCGCTGGCACAAAATGGAACGATGCTGTTCTGACCGCGCCCAATTTCCGCCTCAATCGTGCAGAAATTGGATGCCGCAACTCAATCGCTCGACCGGGAGCTAGCGATGAAGCGGGTCAGCAAGAATTGGCGCGTCACGATAACGCTATTCATTTAGAACGTTAGTCGGGTTGATCTGTATCGCCCTCACCGCCGGTAAAAGACAGGCGAGTAGCGTGGCGATCCCAAGCACGAGAACAGTCAATGCTAACGTGATTGGATCGTATGCAGACACCCCATACAGGAAGGCGTCGATGAAGCGGGCAAGCAATAGTCCACCCAGAATACCGATCGTTAAACCAACCCCGACCGGCCATAGCCCTTGCTCGGCTACAAGCCTGAAGATATTGCCAGCCTGCGCTCCCAAGGCCATTCGAATGCCGATCTCTCGAGTCTTTTGGCCGACGAAATAGGAGAGGATACCGTAGAGGCCGACAGCCGAGAGAAATAATGCGGCACCCGAAAACAAGGCGAATAGGAGAGTGCTAAGTCTACGAGTGACGAACCGTTGGGCGATAACATCGTCATAAGAGTGCACATCGAATATCGGCACGCCGGGATCAATAGAAGCGACGGTTTGCCGGACCGATTGGGCCAAGCTCGCTGAACTAAGATTTGAACGGATAATCAGGTACTCGTCGTCGCCATTCGATTGGGTATAGGGATTATACGCTTGAAACGGAACTTCCCATTCGCCAGGCGTGTCATGACAAAGGTGCGGAACCACCCCTACAATCGTGTAATGCAGGCTGGGTGCGCTGCGGAAATTGCCTCCTCCCCCGATGCTGATCGATTTGCCGATTGGATTTTGACCGGGAAAAAAGTGGTTCACCAGCGCCGCATCCACAACGATCACATTTGCCTTGTCAGTTGTGTCCTGTGAATCGAAGTCCCGACCCTGCAATAGGGGAATTTGCAGCGTTCGAAAATAGTCGGAAGAAACCGTCTGCCAGTCCACTACCGGTTCCTGATCGGGCTCCGGTCGAGGTTCACCGTCCACGATAAAAGGAGTAAAACCATATTCACCGTTCAGTGGAGGGTTGGTACTCAGCGCTGCGTCAGTGACTCCCGGGATTCGACGAATCTTCGTAATCAACTCATCCCAAAATGCGCGAGTTTTAACCCCGTCTCTTTCATATTTGACGCTAGTCAGATTGATCCCTGCCATAAGCAGATGATTTGGGTTAAATCCGAGTTCTGCGGTTTGGGTGGCGTAGAAGCTGCGAATCAAAAGGCCGGCCGCGATCAGCAAAACACACGTCAGTGCTACCTGCGCCGTGACCAGACCTGATTGAATACTGTGGCGATGCGGTCCACCGGTCCCGGTTCGACCACCTTCATCTTTTAGTCCAGGGGCTAGCGTGACTTGAGAAAGGCTCCAAGCCGGTAGAAGCCCTGCAAGTAATGATGTGATGAGAATTAAGACAAAAATAAATCCCAGCGCATTGGTATCGACATGTAATTCCTGGAGACGATAGAGATCTGCCGGGATTAAACTGTTTGTGCCCTGGACACAGATGTTGGCAACGACGAGTCCCACTAGTCCGCCGATGGACGTTAACAAGGTAGTTTCGAGCAATAGCTGCCCAATGACCCGCCATCGTGAGGCTCCCAGCGTAGCCCGGATCATCATCTCGCGTCGACGATGCAATCCGCGAGCGAACAATAGGTTCGCGACGTTTAAACAGGAGACGATTAAGAGAACGCCAACTGCGGCAGCTAAGAGCCAAATGGTCATCGAGTAGCCGTGCACGATGAAACCGAGCAGCGGAAGAACCCGGAGTCCGTACCCGATATTCACCCCCGGAAACTGACTCAATAGATTGTCATGGATCGTCATGAGCTCTGCCTCTGCCTGAGAAACGCTGACGCCAGCCTTTAACCGGCCAAAGCAATAGAACACGTGCGTGTCTCGGAGCGCGAATGGGTCACCGAAGAAGTTGAAAGGAACGATGGTGTGGACGGGAAGGTAGACATCGGCACCCGGGGGACCCCAATCGTCCAATTGCGACGGCACGATTCCTATCACCTGAAAACTTAAATCACTCAGAATGAGATTCTTGCCTAGAATGTTCGGATCCGACTGAAACCGGCTTCGCCAACAACGTTCGCTCAGCACCGCAACCAAGGGTCCGTTCGGGATATCCTCCCCCTCAGTAAATACCCGGCCAAGAATCGTCGGTAAGCCAGTTACACTAAACAAGCTTGGCGACACAAAATCGGCTTCCAAGCGCTGCGCTTCGCCGTTGGTACGCAGATCGACCGTCACCTCTTTCTTTAGTGCTAGAGACTCGAATGTGTGTTGTGCCGCGACCATATCGACGTAGTCAGGATAGTCGAAGACACTGAAAGGGTGGTTTTGATGGGGTTCGCAAACTTGGACCAGACGCTCCGAGTCTGGGAATGGTAACGGCTTCAGAATGACCGCATCGATCAGGCTGAAGATTGCCGTACTCATGCCAATGCTAAAGCCGAGGATCACGATGGCAGTGATGGTAAATCCTGGCGACTTAAAAAGCTGTCGTAGCGAGTAACGAAGAAGGGATAGCATGGCCAACATTTGGTCTTAGCAGGCGATAAATGATCTTTCGAAGCACCTTCTACGCCACGAGATAAAACGGAATGGGCGCGCCTCCAGTTTGGCGATTTCAGTCGAGACGGTGCTAGAATTTTCGTCTCAAACTGAGAATGATTGTCTCATTCTGGGGCGGAGCAGCCTAAGTAAAATTGTCTGACAAAACTGGATTGCTTCAGGTGAGAGCGAAGGCTTGCTCAGGCTGATCGTCAGGACGATTTCAGAGGTGGCAGTTCACCGCGTACAATGGCAATGAGGGGTATCAAGTTTTGTCTGTGCTAACCCCTTAAGCACATGCTGGACAGTTTCGGATACGATGGCCTTGAGCGGAGCGCCTCTGATTTTTCCTTCGATTGACATAGCGACCAGTCCGTGGAGTGCCGCACCAATGGTAAGGGCCAAACGATCGGGATCGCCTGCCACGATCTTTGCTGCATCTTGACCCTCTTTCAAAATCTTTGGGATATGCGAAAACGCCGCCATTAGGGCCGTTCGAAGTTCCGGACGCATCCCCGGCCGCCGCTTCGCTTCAAACATCAATGCGAATAACGTTGGATATTTGAGGGCGAATCCGAAGTAAGCGAACGCCGCTTTCGTTAATCGTGCGTCAAAATCTTCGCTGCGAGCTTCTGCCGCCTTGGCGATGACCGAGCTCAATCGTTCAAAACCCATGATCGCGAGAGCATCGAGGAGGTCTTGTTTCGTCGCAAATACCGTTGCGGTGAAGCGTGGCTTACCCCCAGTTCGCGGCTTAATTCGCGCAATGACAAATGCTCGACGCCACGTGCTTCAAGCGCGGCTTCTGCCGCGTGCAGCAGTGCTTGGCGCAGATTACCGTGATGGTAGGGACGGGGCGAAGGCTTCACTCAGAGGAGCTTACAATGTCACCCAAAATTTTACAGCATGTTGTCATTGACTACAATGCTGACGATGCCTACATCCCCAGCGCATGAAGCTAACCAAAAACGCAATCCTCATTACCGGCATCGGTCGAGGACGAGCGGAAGCGTTTTACGCTCTCGGCAATAAGGTCATGATCGCGGGACGCCGGAAACAGGTCTCCTTGGGAGAGCAAAGCTGACAACATCTTCGCGTGGCGGGTTTCTTATCAGACCGACCTCACATATTTCCGCTTCAAGCGGGAACTCCATCGTTTTACACACGCTAAGTGCGTCGATCAAGCGGCCTGGGTTGAGACCGATCGCCAACGTGCAGTGCGGGGTCCAGTCCCTTGCGCTATAATACTCCCAGACAGGAGGATGTAGCGGCAGGATCTCCGCAAACCAGTCAACCTGCAGTTTTAGTGTTCCATCCATAAGACATCCACTCCCGGCTCGGAGAGCCGTAAGTTCGACAAACCCGCGTCATCAACGTGCGTCTGAATTTCGTCCAGCGTAGGTAAGCTTCGATCATCGAGAAGCTAAAGCCTCCCAGGTCAAGCGGCCAATTAGCTTTTCGACGCGGCCGATACGGAAACGGCAAGCTGGCGAACCTCTTTCCCTTCTGCGTCGTATCAAATTGACTAGGGCGTGATTAGCGAGTCCATCTGAATCCCGCCACACTTGTCACTCCCACCTTTCAATGCCCGATACTAATCTATCTCATGACCACCAACCAGCACATATCTCGACCGCGCGCCCAAGCGGCGCAACGAGACGGGCGTCTGGTGCCGCCGCCACGATGAGTACAACAAGAACTGAGGAAGCAAACGAAGCGGAGGTTAAAATACGGGACTTGATCGTCGCGGTGAAGATTTCTGTCGAGGACAACATCGACGGGGACATTGGCGGCATTAAATGCCCTTCCGAAGGGAGGAGACATGAGCGACGACGACACAAAAGATGACGAAAACTCAAATCAAAATAGGAAAGCAAAACAACATGGCTATCGCAAATAAAACAGTCTTGATCACCGGCTCCAACCGGGGCATTGGTCGAGCTCTCGTCGAAGAGGCACTCAAGCGTGGCGCGAAGCGGGTATATGCGGGTGTGCGCAACGCAATCCGACATCCTGACAAACGCGTGACGCCTGTAACTTTGGACGTGACGAGCGCCTCGCAGATTCAGCGGGCGGCCACCGAAATAGATACCCTTGACATTCTTATAAATAATGCGGGCGTTGCGATCTACGACGATCTGAGCAATTTCGAGGTGATCGAACAGCACTTAGCTGTCAATTTCTTTGGTCCGCTCAATATGTCGCGCGCTTTCCTGCCGCTGCTGACACGCTCCAAAGGTGCCATCGTCAACAATCTCTCGTTGGCGGCGCTTGCAGCCTTGCCGGTTATACCCGCGTACTCCATTTCGAAGGCAGCCGCATTGAACATGACGCAATCACTGAGAGCAATCTTGGCTGGCCAAGGAGTAATGGTCCATGCCGTCATTCTCGGCCCCATCGACACCGATATGAACCGCGGTTTTGAGATACCGAAAGCCTCTCCCGAGTCCGCGGCAGCGGGCATTTTCGATGGAATGGAGAGAGGGGAAGAGGAGATCTTCCCCGATCCGGCGTCCCAATCCATCGCTGAGGCGTGGCGCACGGGCGCGGCCAAGGCGCTCGAGCGCCAGTTTGCGGCTTTCGTCCAGGCACCGGCGAAGAGCCCTGTGTGACGTATCAACAAATCAAAAAGGAAAGGACATTATGATCATTAAGGGGTGCGCACAGGAAACGGAAATTTAAGTACGGTAAGGAGCTCTCTCCTCGTGGACTGGAGTGCGAATGCACTCAGAAGGAACGCTCAACCTCCATGACAAAGCAGTTGGTCTCCAGTACCCGTTTTGCCGTAAAGCGAGCTCTGATCGAATTCTGGAGAGTTTTCTTTTCGTTGAATAATCCTTGGAAGGCCTAAGCGTACTTTATCTTCCGTTTCGTGTGGTGACCCCGGTTACCGGACGGTCGGAATTTCCGACCGAAATAGCCAAGTTTTGCGTCACGCAAGTACCAAGTCTTCGTGTCAACGTGCACCGCCTGACCTCACGAAACGGAAAAAATCGTACGCTTAGGCCTTCCAAGGATCATTCGACTAAAAGAAAACTCTCCAGAATTCGATCAGAGCTTGTTCTACGCGAAAACTGGTGTTGGGACGACCGACCATTTTGAAGTACGCGATTACAACGCCGTCCTTTAGACTTGAAGAAAAGCCTGAAGGGGTGTGAATCTGCTAGCGGAGTACCTTAAGCGCCGACTCGAGTCCAAGTCCGGTGTGGGTGCAGTCGCCAGAGCTTTCATTGCCTTGGCCTGGAACAGATGCGAGCGCAGAACCCCACTTAGAGAAGGTTCTGGCACAGCGGCGCATCCAGCGGTAACGATTGCGCACAAGCTATCGGAAACACTCAAGAGAAAAGATAGGAAACCACCGAAGGCAAGATCGAAAGCCAGAAACCCGCGTAAGAGAAAGTGATCCCGTGCCGCCGAAACGTTCTTCTGGAAAGAGTCGGCAAAAAGGGGAGGGGAAGAGTGGCGGCTAAGGAATCCATTGAAGAAAGTGTTCCCCTGAAATCCGCCTGATTGCGCTGGACAGTATTTTGAAGTGGGCTGTCCGCCGTCCATGACAAGTGAGCGCTTCTTCTGAGCGAAGATATTCGCCGGACGATACAAGGACATTCGCTAATGTATCAAGGCGGACAGGCTGCACGGCTTCCAATATTTAGCGATGGCTCCCAAACTCGAACCCTGTACTCTGATCTTCAAGCATGGCGCGAATTAAAAGCCCCGAGAAACGCAACGCAATCCTCCAGGCGGCGGTTCGAGAGATTGCCAAACTCGGACTTGGCGCTCCCACGGCGAAGATCGCCAGAAGAGCAGGGCTGGCGGCGGGAACGCTATTTACCTATTTCGCCAATAAAGAAGAGCTACTGAATGAGCTTTACCTCGAGCTAAAGACCGAGGTCTACAGGAGGGTGAATACTAACTTTCCGGGTAAGGCGAATCTTGAGCGGCGGGCGCGGCATGTATGGTCGAATTCCCTCGATTGGGCTATCGAGTTTCCGGAGAAACGCAAGGTTTCGGTGCAGCTAAACGTGTCCGACCTGATCACGCCGGAAACGCGTATGAGGGCGGCTGCGGAACGCGGGATGATCGAGGTAACATTAGGTGAACTAGAAAGCCGCAGCGCACTGCGGGGATTACCGGCGGGATTCGGTTCTGCTATGATGGGGGCGATGCAAGAAATAACGATGGATTTCATCGCGAAGGAACCGAAACGGCGCGAAGAGATTGTTGAGCGAGCATTTCATGTCTTCTGGCGCGCATTACGGTGAAGGCATCTCGGTTGACAATGAAGATGAAATGAGCAATCAGTCAGTCATTTAGTATCCACAGGAGGATTTAGTAAATGGCAAAAGTATGGTTGATTACAGGAAGCGGAAACGGGTTGGGGCGGGACATCGTGGAGGCAGTGCTGTCCTCAGGCGATAGCGTGGTGGCCGGAGCGCGCCGGACGCAGGAGCTGGAACCGCTGGTGGGGCAGTACGGTGAGCGGGTGAAACCGGCGACGCTGGAAGTACGCGATGAAGCTGCAGCAAGAGCGGCCGTGCAATTGGCGGTAGACGCATTTGGACGGCTGGATGTGCTGGTCAACAATGCAGGTTATGGTCAGTTTGCCCCATTCGAGCAAATGAGTGCCGACGATTTCAAGGCGGTGGTGGATACATGCTTTTATGGCGTTGTGTACACCACGCGCGCGGCTATACCGGTAATGCGCAAGCAGAAGAGCGGTTACGTCTTTCAGGTGTCTTCGGTTGGTGGTCGCCTAGCGATTGCAGGTAACACGCCGTATCACGCAGCGAAGTGGGCTGTGGGCGGCTTTAGCGACGCTCTGGCGATGGAAGTTGCGCCGCTCGGGGTGAAGATTTGTACACTGGAGCCGGGCGGCATTCGGACCAACTGGGCCCGGCGGGCAAGAAAGGATGCGCCGGAGCTGCTGGCAGACTACCAGACTTCGGTCGGTTCGACGCTAAAGCTCCTGAAAAGTATCGACGGACGTCAGGAAGGTGATCCGCGCAAGATCGCAGATTTGATTGTGCAATTGGCGAACCACGACGAACTTCCACTCCGGCTGATTCTGGGTGTAGATGCGGAAAAAAGGGTGCAACAGGCGGAAGCTAGACGTGCGAGCGAGGCCGAGAAATGGCGGCATCTGACTATTTCAACGGTCTTTGACAATGCAGAATCGATTCCTTAACTGCTAAACCATTAGGCCCAATAGGATACGATGAGATGGAAACGAGAACACTCGGCAAGCAAGGACTTCAGGTCTCAGCCCTCGGGCTCGGCTGCATGGGCATGAGCGACTACTACGGCGAAGCGAACGAGGCGGACTCGATCGCCACGGTCCACCGCGCAATTGATCTCGGCATCAACTTCTTCGACACTGCGGTGGCCTATGGCCCCTATGCCAACGAGGAACTCCTCGGTCGGGCGCTCAAAGGGCGCCGGGACAAGGCCGTTGTGGCGACGAAATTCGGTTGGGACCTTTCACAAGGCGCGGCTAGCGGCACCAATAGTCGGCCCGAACATATCAGAGAGGGTGTCGATGTACTAGATGCGCGAGCTGCGGGCTTGGCCGGGAAAACAGATCGGGAGGTACGAAGGTTCGCCATCAAAACCGACCGAATTCTGGTAACACTGGGTGCCGACTTCGGCAATTTGATCCGATTTTCTCCGTCCGATACTTCTGGAGTCATTTGGCCGCCAACCGAAGCAAACATTCGGTCAATTCTTGCAAAATGGCTTTACAGGCTCCGCGAGATTGATCTCCATGGACAACTTGCCGTTGTCGAGGAAGACAAGCTTCGAATCCGGGGAGCTATCGAGGAGTAACAGGCGTACTCGCGGCACAGAAGTGAAGCGGTGACTTTCGTAAAGGTAAAGTATTGACTTTGACCGAGTTAATAACAGTATAAATTAATGTAGGCAGGGTATCATCCAATCTATATCATATAAACTGGGAATCCGAATCATCGTGCTTGTTTAAGGCGACCGCTTCAAATAGGCCTAAACCCAACACACTGTCACCAGCCGCAAAAGTAGCTGGCTTCTTCTCCGCATCTCAGTGGGATTGTATAGACGCGACGCTCTGCTATCCCCTTCGCAACTATTTATGTTCTTTGGCCGAGGCGCCCTGCATGATCTTGAGGTAGGTCGCAGCTTTTTCCTTTTCGTACAGCGTGCCGACGGCGACGTCGAATCCAGGCGGAATGCCACTAGCCGCCATCGCCGCCATAGACAACGCCAGATAGCTGGTCGCCTGCGGATCCTGCCACATGGCCGCACTGACGTAGCCATCCAGGACTTCCTGGGCGGTGTCGGCTGAATCGCCCCAGCCGACCACCGGAATCTCGCCGGCCTTGACGCCAACCTGGTCGAACACACGCTTGATGCTTCCGCTCACCAGGTCACCGATACCAATGATCGCTTTGATCTTGCTGCGATTGGCTGTCAGGTAGTCCGACATACGGGTGATGACCTCAGCCTGGTCGAGTTTGGCTTCCGTGATATCGCACGTTACACCGAGCGGCTTGAATACGGTGTCGTAACCCTGGGTTTGGAGCGTCTGATAGGTCGCACCGGGGACTTCGACTGGCGTCCAGACAAAATCGCCCTTTTTCACGAAGCCGTGATCGACTAGATACTGAGCCAAGCGATGGCCAGCGGCCACGTTATCTCCGCCGACGTAAGCGTCACGTCCGCTGGCCTTATCATCGGTGTTCATGATGATAACCGGAATACCGGCGGCATGTGCCTCCGAGATAACCTTTGTCAAGCTGCCCGGATCAGGCGTACTGGTGACGATCCCTCTAGCATGAGAGGAGATGGCCGCGCGAACGGCTTCCTGCTGCGACGGAACATCGCCGCTATGGAAGGAGGTACGAACCTCGGCGCCGGTGTCCTTGGCCCACCGCTCCGCACCTTGCAGGAAAAGCGTCCAGACCGGATCGGTTGGTGATCCGTGTGAAACCCAGTAGTAGATCGCTTTCGCAGCCTGTGCTGCACTAACGAATGGAAACAACAACGCCATCATTGTGGCGGAAATGAGTGTCAAGAGGCGCAATTTCTTAAGCATGGGAGGATGTTTTTCGGGGGGTTACTTAACGACTAACTATTTTCTCTTCGTAGGAAAGTGTTTCGATGAATCTCGCTAACTGGCGCAGCGTTGGGCTCTCGGCTTCACGAACATAATAGCCGCTGGTCGCTACGCCCAGTTGTATGTTGACGTTCAGATCGCCACCCAAAAGTCGCCCCAGGCAAAACCCGGCGTTGAAGTGGTCACCGGCTCCGGTGCTGATTTGCGGATTGTCGGTAAATCGCGCCTCAACACATACCGCGGAGTCCGCATCGTTACCCACCGCATGCCGGGACCAGTGAATGACGACACAATCGATCCCGAGCCGCTCCCGGAGCTGTTTCGAATAAGCGAGAACCTCCTGGGGTGTGTTTGCGGGTGCCGTTAACCCAACCGTCCGCGCAATGAAAGTGCTCTCCCGCAAGTTAAAGCCCAAATAGACTTGGAACTTCGCTGCTAACCTCGGGAGCGTTTCAACGAAGCGTAAAATGTCGGTCTCGGATCTCTTTGAAGGATCAGCCGTATCAATGAAAAATGTTTTGCGTGGGCCGGACAGATGGTCGCCAATTTGATCAAGGAACTCGTTCATCATTTCTGTCATCGAAAAGACAATTCCCCAATTTAGGAAAGCGATCAGCCCGGCATGCCTGACTAAGTCGGATAGTTGGTCAACCGACAATTGCTGAAGAACCGACTGCCAGGAAATTTCGCTTACGGATTGCTGTTTACCGCAAATTAACTTGCCGTCGGTGAACTCAATCGCGTCCGAGTAACCCGGCTCGGCGATGGAGAACGTCCTTATGCTCCTTGCAAACTCAGCAAATACGGGATGAAGTTCGGGCGAACCAAGGCACCCGATGTAACTCACCGGAATCTCGAAGTGAGCCAAAGCATTGGCGAGAATGGGGCCATTACCTCCTATCTTGGTGAGACGCGGTACCATCTCGATATTCGTGTTGCGTCCACCGGAAGCGGCTAGAATTTTTTCGGAAAACGCATGGAGCGTTAGCAGCCTCGAGTATTCAGTAGCTGAGCGACGTTCTGAAACCGCATGCAGAATCGTGTCAACGAAGCCGTCGAAGCCGGCCACGACCGGCGGGATTTGGATACGCTTGACGGCGCTCAAGAGTGCGAGACACGAATCCCACAATTGTCCGGCTCCAGGGGGAACGACGTTGTTTGCTTTCATCCGCCGGGCTCTGCGCTGGCTTCTTCCAGCTTGATGTCGTGAGCTCTACAAATGCGCCTCAAGTCATCGTTGGCGTAATCTGTCACGATGATGTCGATATCTCGCGGCTCGCAAATTTTGGCAAAATCAGTGACGCCCACCTTGCTACGGTCCATCGGAAAAATCACCTTCTGCGCACGTTTAATGATCGCGGCCTTGAGCTGCGCTTCGTTATAATCCGCTGCGGTAATCGCCTCATCTGTGATCCCGCTGGCGCCGATGAATGCAGTTGCAATCGCAAATTGATTGACGATTTCCAACGCGAGCGGTCCCGAAATACCGCCGCTCTTTCGGCGCAATTGCCCTCCGAGCAGGATGTGGGTTATTCCGCCAGCATCCGCGAAACACTCAGAGATGCTTGGCGAGTTCGTCAGCACTGTCAACTGCAAGCCCCGCGTCGCTAACTGCTGCGCAACGTGATGCGTCGTCGTCCCGCAGTCCAGGAAAATCGACTCGCCTTCCTCAACCAAATTACAGCAGGCCCGACCGATCGTTCGCTTAGCGTCGACGTTTTGGACGAACCGGGACATGATATCTCGCTCCGCCGGCGCCCTAGTACTGATTGCGCCGCCATGAGTCCGCCTCACCAACCCTTGCTGTTCCAAGATGCTAAGATCTTTCCGCAACGTTGGTAGGCTCAGCTCGAAGACCGAAGCCAATTCATCCAAATGGATGCGCCCGCGAGTTGCGATGAGCGCGGCGATCTTCTCTTGTCGCTCGGCGGCAAAAAAGGGAGGCGTGGAATCCCTCGGCATAGGAAGTTGGCCCAGCGGAAGGAAGTAAATCGAAAATATATAGCTGTCAATCGCAAAACAACGATTTTATTCGAGTTCCTTATGATCAAAGGAAAAGAACCCATTTCGATTTGATTCGATTGTCCCAACAGCCGCGTGCGGCATAGCCGGGCATGGCGGCTGAACTCCCGTGATTTTAAAATTGCGAATATTTGAGATTTGCCGGCGCAGATAGAAACGCAATCAAAACCTTTTGTTAACTAAATTTCATATAGAACGAATATAATATCACTAGAAACGAAAACAAAAGAGTTGTGTATTTCATTTGTTTGCCAAACCGTGGTCGAAAATGCATGAAAAAGACCGCTGACCCTGTTCGAATCGGTGTCCTTGGCTGCGGAATGATCTCTCAAGCAGCCCATTTCGAGAGCTGCCAGAAAGCCCGAAACGCGCGCCTATACGCTATCTGCGATGCCGCAGACGACTTGCGGAATAGGATGACGCAGATCTGGGAACCCGAGGTAGCCTACAGCCGATACGATGAACTCCTTGCCGATCCTAAGGTTGAAGCGGTGATCATCGCAATCGCTGATCAGTTCCATGTCCCCACCGCAGTTAAAGCAATTGAAGCTGGCAAGCACGTCCTGGTCGAAAAACCGCTTGGCGTGAGTGTTGAGGAATGCGTCCATCTGCTCAAAGTGAAAAAGGCTGCTCCGGATTTGATCCTTCGGGTTGGCTCCATGAAGCGGTTCGATCCCGGCATAGCGTTTGCACGTCGTTTCGTTGACCAGGAGATGGGAAGCCGGCTTGCGATCAAAGCCTGGTATTGCGATTCGACTTCCCGATATACCGAGACCGCCAATTTACAGCCGTTGGTCGTACAGAGCGCCAACGCGAAGCGTCCGAAAGGCAACCCCAAAGCTAACCGGGAATCCTACTATCTCCTCGGCCATGGGAGTCATTTAGTTGATACTGCACGATTTTTGGGTGGTGAGATTGTACGAGTGAATGCCAAATTGGTGCAGAAGTACGATGCGTATTGTTGGTTTGTTTCTGCAGATTTTGCGGACGGCAGCGTTGGCCATCTGGACCTGACCTTGGCCGTGCGGATGGGGTGGCACGAAGGATTCCAGATATATGGGGAGTTTGGGAGCGTCGTAGGAAAGATCTTTAATCCATGGTATCTGAAGTCTGCCGAAGTGGAATGTTTTTCACTTCGAGATGGTCAATTCAAACGGGTCCTCGGCGAGGACGCCCATTTCTATCGATTGCAGGTTGAATCGTTCGCTGATGCCGTCCGGGGCGAGGACAATTTCCCTGCGGCTGGGATTGAAGATGGTTTGGCGGCTATCAAAACGCTTCGAGCCATCCAGTTGTCTGTGCAAAACGAAGAACCGATCACGGTTGCCGACGTCACGGGAGCTATCTGATGAAAATCGGGATTTTCGCCAAGACTTTTAGTCGGCCGACGATCGAGGAGTTATTTCGATCAATCGCCAGTTACGGAATCTATTCCGTGCAATTCAACCTGTCTTTGCGCCGGCCTCGAAACTCTTCCGGATATTGTCGTAGACAACCCGCGCTCCGAGATGCCGCCGACGCCAAGCACAGTGGTATCGGGACTGATAGGTCCCGCTTGCGGGAAACCCACCGTGCCGATCGTGATCTGAGATTGAACAAGGACCTGTCCGCCCAATTGGATCACATCAGATTTTAAAAGCCCAACTCCAGCTTGACGGAATTTTCGGCGGTTTGGGCTTATAACCCCTTATTGAGAAACTTGTTTTGATCCACTGTACGGGGAGAAAGGGTTTATTTCAGGGTTTCAGAATGATGCCGACCCGATCTGCTGCTCTAATGATGTGGAGTTGCATTAAATACGAAGCGCCATCGGGATCTCGCTGTTCCAATGCCTGCAGAATTCTTTCATGTTCCTGCACCGGCTCCCAGAGTCGTTTGTGCCTTGAAAGCGGCAATTTTTGCGATTCGAGGATCGCTTCTCGATTGAGACGATGGATTTCAGCAAACAGGCGATTCCCGCTCAGGATTACAATAATATCGTGAAATTTGAAGTCCTCATTGGCAGCCGCGAGTAGATCACCCTGCCGCATACTATCCTTCATGGATGCAAGGCTGCCGGTGAGATCGGCAATTGTCTGCGGCGTGACCTTCTCCGCCGCAAGGAGAGCTGCTCTGGATTCAAGAACCAATCGAAGTTCATAGACATCATTTTCGTTGAATCTGCTGGCATAATGCCAGCGGGTTAAATGCTTATCCGGTTCAGTAGAAGTGCCTAGAACTCGAGCTCGCCGACCGGGCTCAGTTGCGACCAGACCGAGAGTTTCCAGGATGGAGAGGGCTTCCCGTACGGAACTACGGCTAACCCAGAATCTGGACGCAAGTTCCCGCTCAGAAGGCAGCAAGGCACCCGCTTTGAGTTCTCCATGAGCGATGATGTCCTGAAGTTGTCGAACAATCTTGTGGGATACCCGAACGGCTCCATCGGAGGGAGGCAAAACGGCGGTTCGGTCAGAGGATCTGGCCCGGTGTTTCATCATTTGATTCTAGCGTAAAATTTAGGAAGGACTCCAGGAAGTCGTTTTCGATTTCATGTTTTCGCGGAGTGTCAACACGATGACTCCTTATGGTCCGATATACTGGGTGCGGGCGGAAATTCCGGCATGCTTTAGGTAAGCGTTCAAAGTTCGACAATCACAGCTTGACAGTACTGGAACCGTTTCTAGATTCAATCGAATCTGGTCAGACCATTATGGACAGACCAGGCCTCTCCTATCGAACAATTCAGGGCTTTAAGGTGGAATCTATGAATCATCGAAATCGAACCAACGGCCTCACCAGACGCGCCGTCATCAAAAGCGCCGCCGCCGCTGCCGCCTACAGTTTGCTCCCGAAATTCGGCACATCAGAAAGCTTTGCCGCCGAACCGACTCATACAATGGTAGTCGCTGCGCCGGCTACCCCGCAAAGCCTGGATCACGAATTTGACGTCAGTCTCGGTACAATCGATGCCGTAGGAGCTCTGTACGATGATCTCCTCGAATACGAGAAGATCCCGGATCCTCAGGTACCTGATGCGCTACGCGAAGACATCGCCGTTCATTCGGACAAGCCCTATAATCTGAATCTAAAGGGTAAACTGGCGGAGAAATGGGAGATAAGTTCAGATGGAACCGTTGCGCGATTCTTCCTGCGTCAGGGGGTCAAGAGCAACTGGGGAAACGAACTCACGGCCGATGACGTGAAGTGGACCTGGGACCGTAAGCTGCACTTGACTGGCCTGGGGCCTTTTCAGGCGGGAGTACTTAACATCACTCAGGAAGATCAGATTCAGGTGGAAGGCCGATACGTTGCGTCTTTTCACGTCCCCAAACCGAATCCGTTACTCCTGAAGCAGATGGTAAATCTTTCCAATCCGGTCTATGACTCTGTCAAATGCAAACAGGTCGCCACGAAAGATGATCCGTGGGCGCATAAATTCCTCGAGAACAATAGCGCTGGATTTGGCCCCTACGTCGTTAGTCAGTTAATTCGAGGTCAGCAGGCAGTGTTCAAGGCTCGCAGCGATTACTATCGCGGCAAGCCCTACATGGACACAGTCATCTTCAAGGAGGTGCCAACCTCTGCCACGCGACTTTCTCTGTTACAAGGTGGAAGCGTGGACATTGCGCAGTTTTTGCAGCCTCTCGAATACACGACTCTGAAAAAGGTGAGTGGTGTCTCGGTTGACGCAGTGAAGGCTTCTTTTGCGATTTGGGTGGAGCTGAACGCAAAAATGAAGCCATTCGATAACTTAAAAGTCCGACAGGCGATGAACTATGCGCTGCCACGGGAAGAAATTTTAAAGACTGTTTTCCAGGACCTGGCAGACAAGCAGACGGGATGCATTCCTGATATCTATCCTGATTTCACCGATAAGTTTTGGACGTACGATACGGATCTGGACAAGGCCAAATCGCTGTTGGCGGAAGCGGGATTCAAGGATGGCTTCAAAAGCGCATTAAGTTACGACGCCGGAAACCCGGTGCAGGAACCGATCGCAATCCTTTTTCAAACGGCACTACGAAAAATCGGAGTGGAAATAATTCTCAACAAGGTTCCTGCAGCGACGTTTTATGATTTCGTGACGAAACGGCAGCAGTCATTGATCTTTTATTTAGATTCGCCCTGGGTGCCAGATCCCGGGTACTCGACGCAATTATACTTTAATTCGAAATCCTACGTCGACTATAGCAACTATACGAACGCAGAGGTAGACGATTTGATTAAATCGGGGCTCCAGACCTTGGATCCGACAGTTCGCAACGAGACCTACACTAAGGTGCAACAGATCGTGATGAGTGAGGCTCCTTGGGTTTTCATTGCCTGGCCCCGCTACGTCCTCGCTCGTCGCTCGAATCTGAAAGGCTTCACCTACTACACTTCGAACAACCTTAGATTTCAGGATTTTTATCGTTCCTAATGCCATTGCCGCTGCAGAATCGGTTTAACGCGGAACTGAAGTCAGCTGTATGGTCGCTCATTCTCGAGCGTACCGGTTACGGGCTGCGTTATTTCGTTCAGTTTTTGAGGGTGTATCCGGGCTACGCAGCAGGTTATATAATAGTACTGACCGTTGCACTCGTGGCCGCGGTTGCTCCCCTGATCGCGCCTTACTCACCCGTCAATGCCGACGCCAGCGTCTATTTGCAGCCGCCGGCCTTGTCCCACGTGCTTGGGACAGATTCCACGGGTATGGACGTTTTCAGTCGAGTCATTTTCGCGCCCCGCATTGATTTGGCGATAGCAGTAATCGGAACCCTAGTCTCCTCCATTGTCGGTAGTTCAATCGGAGCATGGGTCGGTTACTTTCAGGCAACCACTGGTATCAGAAGTTTCTTAAGCAGCACAATCATGCGTGCGGCGGATGTCTTGCAGGCCTTTCCGGTCTTTGTTTTTGCGATCGCCTTGGTTGCGGTCTTTGGCCAAAGCATCAATAGCCTCGTCCTCGCAATCGCTTTCGTGAACATCCCTATCTACTTGAGACTCATGCGGAGCCAGGTTCTGAGGATCCGTGACATGCGTTATGTGGAGGCTGCCTACATTTTAGGTGTTCCCGATTGGGTGATCATTGGAAGACACATCATACCTAATAGCATCGCCCCCGTGCTCGCACAGCTTTCAGTCAATATAGGTTGGTCGATTCTTTTGACGGCTGGCCTGAGCTTTGTCGGGGCGGGCGTACGCGCACCCACTCCGGAATGGGGTAGCATGATCGCGATGGGATTCCCTAATGTCATGACTGGTCAATGGTGGCCTTCGGTGTTCCCCGGCCTTGCGCTCGCGATTACGGTTTTTGGCTTCGCCCTTATTGGAGCCAGCATTGAATTTTTGGCTGATCCGCGAAGGCGGCGAACGTTAGCCAGCGGAAAACCACCGCTTCCGACTCAGGCTTAAGGAATCCACGATGGTAATTCTGAGATACATCGGTTCCCGGTTGCTCTTTTTGGTCCCGCAGATTGTAGGCATTGTGCTGGTCGGATTTATCCTGATCAAAGCAGTACCCGGTGATCCAGCAACTCTAATGCTGGGACCAATGGCCTCAACAGATTCAATCGCTAGGTTACGGACCGATCTCGGGCTCGACCAGCCCCTACCGGTCCAATTCCTTATTTACCTCCAGAAACTAGCGCACGGAGACTTCGGCACTTCATGGCAGACAACTCAGCCCGTGCTTAGCGACCTCAGGACCAGATTTCCGGCGACACTGGAGTTGGTCACCTACGGGATGCTTCTGGCTTTGTTGATAGGAATCCCATTGGGAGTTTTATCGGCGGTGCGCAAGCGAGGGGCTATTGGCAAGATCGGCGGCATGTACGGCCTGGTCGCAGGCGCTCTACCGGATTTCTGGTTGGCGCTGGTCCTGGTTTTCGTCTTTTACAGCGAACTTCATTGGCTGGCTTCGCCCATCGGGCGTATCGACATCTCGGTCATTCCTCCGGATACAATCACGGGATTCTATACGATCGATAGTTTATTAACCGGCAACTGGGACGCCCTGGGTTCTTCGGTCCAGCATTTACTCTTGCCTGTCGTCACGCTAGGTCTTATCAACGCCGGTCCGATCTTAAAGATGACCCAGTCGACCATGGATCGGATGCTTCAGGCGGACTTCAGTCAGTACGAACGTCTCTGTGGACTTCCGCCTCAGCTAATCATGCGGCATGCGTTTCGAAACGCGCTGCCCTCGATAATAACCATCGTTAGTGTCCTGTATGGTTTTTTGATCGGTGGTGCTGTCCTTGTCGAGATCGTGTTTAGCTGGGGAGGAGCTGGTCAGTATGCTGTACAAGGGGTGCTCAACTCCGACTTTAATCCGGTGCTGGGATTTGTGATTTTCTCGGCGTTATTCTCCTTGGTCGTCTACTTTCTCGTTGATCTGGCATACCTCGCGATCGATCCGAGGATCCGACATTAGTCGTTTTCAAAATGAATGCAATTATGCCTACCCAACCAACGAGCGAGAATATGGCAATGTCGTCTTCCGCGACGCTGGTCCTGGAGACTAGGGATTTGACTGTTAGCTACCGGCCGTACGGTCTACCGCCGGTCCAAGCCCTACGAAAGGTTAATGTCAAGATTGCGCTCGGTGAAATTCTTGGACTGGTCGGCGAATCCGGAGCGGGCAAAACTACTCTGGCAAAGGCGATCATGGGAGTAATTCCACAGCCCGGCGCGGTGGAATTCGGACAAATTCTCTTTAACGGAACGGATCTGGTTCGACAGCCCGAACATAAGTTAAATCAGCTTAGGGGGCGCGCAATCTCTATCATCGTTGCTAATCCCCGCGGAGAATTGAACCCGCTTCTTTCGATTGGTGAACAGTTAACCAATCTCGCTCGCTTTCATCTTCAAGCGTCGGTGCGCCAAGCGCGACAGCTCGCGCTGGACATGCTTAGAGCGGTTAAAATACCCGATCCAGCGCGCCGGTTCCGAGCGTATCCCCACGAGTTAAGCGGTGGGATGGCTCAGCGTGTTGTGATTGCCGCGGGACTGATCTGTGCGCCGCAGCTGGTCATTTCTGACGACGCAACCAGCGGGCTCGACGTCACGGTTCAGGTGCAAATCCTTGACCTTCTGAAGAAGCTGGCGCGCGAACGGCAGACATCGATGCTCTACATCACTCGGGACGCCGGCGTAGCAGCGAACTTTTGTGATCGAATAGCGATTCTTTACAAAGGCGAGATCGTTGAGGAGGCGCCTACCGCCGCTTTTTTCGCCGGCCCTGCCCACCCCTACAGCAATCTATTGTTGGCTGCTTTTTCTCATCATTCCGCTTTGCGCAAACGTTGGTCACGTGAAGTAGAGCCGCTCGCCAAAGATGAGATTGGAGGCTCTGCTTGTTTGTTCGCTGACCGTTGCCTGCTCCGTCAAGGAAGATGTTTCCATGAGCACCCGCAACTCCGGGAGCTGGCTCCAGGCCGTTTCGTACGTTGCCATTTCCCGGTGGAACGCCCCTCATCATGAAACCAGTAATAGAGGTAGAAAATCTGGTAAAACACTTCCCGATTGCGGGAAGCCGAGCGGTGGTGCAGGCGGTCAACGACGTTAGCTTCTCCATCCACAGGGGAGAGACGCTTTCGATCGTCGGAGAGTCGGGCTCCGGAAAGACGACCGTCGGCCGCTGCGTCCTCGGCCTGATTAAGCCGACCAGCGGGTCTATCCGATTCGAAGGGCGCGAGATGGGGCATCACTGGAACGTCCGTTCGCGCAGCCTTCGCGGGAAAGTACAGCTCGTCTTTCAAGAACCGGGCGAATCCTTGGATCCCCTGCTGCCCGTATGGAGATCGGTTGAAGAACCGATCCAGGCGATGATCCATTCGAGAAGAGAGCGGGATAAGAAAGTTCGGAGAGTGATAGAGCTTGTGAATCTTCCTTCCTCGATTCTACAGCAATATCCGGCAGAGCTGAGCGCCGGTCAGCAGCAGCGTGTCGCAATTGCACGCGCCATTATCACCGACCCCGAACTACTGGTGTTAGACGAACCTACCTCGGCGCTTTCTCCCACGGCGCGAGCCGAGATTATCGATTTGCTGATCCAAATACAGCGAGAGCTGTCCACCGCCTACCTGTTCATCTCGCATGACTTGAGCACGGTGTACCACATAAGCCACCGGATCGCGATCATGTATCTCGGAAAGATCGTCGAAGAGGGCGATTCCCGGGAGGTATTCCGCACACCGCATCATCCGTACAGTGTGGGATTGTTGTCTTCTGTCCTGTTGCCGAGTCCGAATCTGCGGCGAGAGACAACATTCGTGCTCGAAGGAGAAACCCCGAGCCCAGTCAATCTGCCAGATTGTTGTCCATTGGTCTCCCGTTGTCCTTTTCGCATTGATCGTTGCGGGCAAGCATTCCCGGCGGCGGAGGTCGTTACATCGGGCCATCGCGTTCATTGTTTTCGGCATGCCGAGGTCGCGGCAACAGAGCGCGCAACCGACACATTCGAACTCTTTCAGACCATAGCAGAGGAGATCCTGTCGGTGCCAGCCGTCTCGGACAACTAGTTCAATTAATACCTGCATGAACAATATAGGAGATAAACAATGGCAAAGCTCGCTGGAAAGATAAGCGCCGTTACTGGAGCCGCGCAGGGAATTGGGCGAGAAATCGCACTGCTGTTCGCTCGCGAGGGCGCAGACATTGCAATCGTCGATAGGAATAAAAAAAGTGGTGAAGCCGTGGCCGAACAAATCCGGTCGCTGGGCCGGCATTCGATTACCATTGTCGCGGATATTGGCGAAGAGGATCAAATAGAAGAAGGGTTCCGAAACATCTCACGAGAACTCGGTCTAGTCGATATTCTCGTTAACAACGCCGGCATTGATACGACTTCACTCGTTGTGGATATGCCAACATCGCTCTGGGATGAAATGCTTCGGATCAACTTGCGAAGCGTCTTTTTGTGCACGCGGGCTGTTCTACCAGGAATGATCAAAAAGGGGTCCGGTCGAATCATCAATCTCGCATCGCAGCTTGCATACAAGGGAGGACGAGAAATGGCCCATTATGCTGCTGCCAAGGCCGGTGTCATCGGTTTTACTCGTTCGCTCGCCTACGAAGTAGCGGAGCACGGCATTACGGTTAATGCGATTGCCCCTGGTCCAATTGATACCGAACTTTTCCGCAAACTTCCCGAAGAATGGCGCAAGCGAAAGCTCGCGGAACTTCCGATCGGCCGCGCGGGCAGGGTGGAGGAAATAGCGCCCACCGCATTGCTACTTGCTTCAGAGGAGGGTGCCTATTACCTCGGCGCTACCTTAAATCCAAATGGAGGGGACGTGATGGTTTGACCGCGATTCCCGACCGTACGGCGGACCATCCTTCAGCAAGTACAGAGTCCTTACAACATCAGAAAATGAACGTGAACCAACAGATCGTTATTGTCGGCACCGGTGGTACGATTTCGTCGCGCTACGATCCATCCCAGGGCCGGTCCGTTGCTTCTCAGCAAGTCGAAAAGATCGTCGCTTTGCTCCCCGACCAAACGGGATTGCCTCGTCTTGAGTTTCAAAACTTCGCCACCATCGGGAGCTTTGAGATGACAATGGAAATCGCGCACGAGCTGGTTAAGTACGTTGCAGAATTACTCGCTAGAACCGACGTTGGCGGCGTAGTGGTAACTCAGGGAACAGACACCATGGAGGAAACCAGCTTTTTGGCGGACCTCTTGTTGCCGTCGGGGAAACCGGTTGTCTTCACTGGCGCGCAGTTGCCGCACGATCACCCACAGACGGATGGTCCTCGGAATCTCGAAGATTCGATCCGAGCGGCAGCTTCTCCTAACACTGTCGGACTTGGAGTCATGGTCTGTTTCAATGGGCAATTGCATACTGCTCGCGACGCCACCAAGGTTCACACCAGCGCCTTGGAAACATTCCAATCTTACGAACATGGAGCATTGGGATGCGTTGATGCCGGGCATATAGTGATCTACCGGCGACCAGAGCTCCGGCTTTCGCTTTCTGCCGATAAGTTGGACAAGAGAGTCGATCTGATTGAGGCAGGTCTTGGTATTGACGCGCGACCTATCGACACTGCCCTGTCAGCTGGCGTAGACGGGATTGTTGTCAAGGCGTTCGGCCGAGGAAACGCGACAACCGACTTCGGCCGTGGTGTCAGCCGAGCTTGTGCTGTAGGCGTACCCGTCGTTGTCACCTCGCGTTGTCCGAGTGGACGGGTCAAGGCGATTTACGGCAGCGGAGGGGGTGGCGGCCGCGATCTCGAGGATGCCGGCGCAATCTTTGCCGGAGATATTAAAGGTCCCAAGGCCCGAGTTTTGTTGACGGTTGCTCTGAGTAATCCGAACACGCGCAGCCGCCTACGTGAACTATTTCACACGATAGCGCCTTAGCCTTGAGGAAGCCCTCCGGCCAAGCCGGAAGGTTTCCTCAAGGACCGATGACAGTCCAAGCTAACAAACTGCCGGCGCCAGCCGGCATTAACCAAAGATGAATGAGTTATGCCAAGAGAAATATTGTGTGCTTTCGGTGTAGATGTCGATGCCGTGGCGGGGTGGCTCGGTTCTTACGCTGGAGAAGATTCTCCAGATGATATCTCTCGGGGAATGTTCGCTGGCGAGGTCGGTTCGCCGCGACTGCTTAACCTCTTCAAAAAATACAATCTTCGGACGACCTGGTTTATTCCTGGTCACTCTGCTGAAACGTTTCCAGACCAAATGAAAGCGGTCGCGGACGCCGGGCATGAGATTGGGGTTCACGGCTATAGTCACGAAAACCCGATTGCAATGACCCGGGAGCAGGAGGAGGCAATCCTCGATAAATGCCTCGACGTGTTGACCAAGCTTTCTGGAAAACGGCCGACTGGCTATGTTGCTCCCTGGTGGGAATTCAGTCCTGTCACTAACGAGCTGCTCTTAGACAGAGGCATCAAATATGATCACAGTTTAATGCACAACGATTTCCATCCCTACTATGTAAGGGTTGGCGATACGTGGACGAAAATCGACTACAGCAAGCATCCGGATGCGTGGATGAAACCGCTGGTGCGAGGTAAGGAAACCGATCTTATCGAGATTCCAGCGAGCTGGTACCTGGATGATCTGCCGCCGATGATGTTCATTAAAAAGGCTCCCAACAGTCACGGGTTTGTCAGCCCACGACACCTGGAGGAATCCTGGCGTGATCAATTTGACTGGGTCTATCGCGAAAACGACCACGCGGTGTTTACCATGACGATCCATCCGGATGTATCGGGTCGGCCACAGGTGCTCCTAATGCTCGAGAGACTTATAGAGCACATCCAAAAGCAGCAAGGGACGAAATTCCTGACATTCGATGAAATCGCCGACGATTTTAGGCGCCGCTTCCCCCGCAAAAAATGACCTGAGTAAGAGGTATTCTTATGGAAACCAACAAGATTCCCCCCTCCACTCCACTCTCGGGCCGGATTGAACCAAGAGATGTCAAATACGCTACGATCATCGCGTTCCTGGCATGGGTATTCGCGGTATATGATTTCATCCTTTTTGGAACGCTTTTGCCGGCGATTGGGAAATTCTATAATTGGAATAGTGCCGAACAGGCGGCGCTTGCTACTTGGGTTGCGGTCGGGACCGCGATTGTTGCCGTACTAGTTGGGCCGGTTGTTGATAAATTGGGCCGTCGTGCAGGCATCATCATTACCGTTTCCGGCGCTGCCATCTGTTCATTCCTGACTTCTATTGGCGGATCTCTTGGGAAGGGCGTTCTCACGTTGATCCGCTCGCTTGCTGGGACCGGTTACGCGGAACAAACCGTCAACGCGACTTATCTCACCGAAATGTATGCCGCTGCTGGAGATCCTGTACTGGACCGCCGGAAGGGTTTCATCTACAGCTTGGTGCAGGGAGGATGGCCTATCGGTGCCCTAATCGCGGCCGGACTAACCGCCGTGCTGCTGCCTATTATCGGCTGGCAAGGCTGTTTTGTATTCGCGGCAATTCCGTCGTTAATCATTGCTTTCCTCGCTCGCAAACTCAAAGAGACACCTCAGTTTGAAGCCAATCGAGAAATAGCGCGATTGCGACAGGCCGGAAAAGAAGCCGAGGCTCGAACTTTCGCTCAAGAGCTGAATATAAGCTACGAAGAGCATCAAGCAGCCGGGTTCGGCGCGGTATTTCGAGGCGAGGCACTTCGGGCTACCCTAGCAATAGGCGGAGCTTTCTTGCTCAATTGGTTCGCAATCCAGGTTTTTGCCGTTCTCGGGACGAGCGTGATCACGAGCGTTCATAATGTCACATTCCAGAATTCGCTAATCGTATTATTGCTGTCGAACGTAATCGGTTATTGCGGGTATCTCGTACACGGATTTGTTGGAGATAAAATCGGGAGGCGTAACGCGATCGCAATTGGCTGGATGATCAGCGGATTGGTATTTGCCGGAATGCTGTACGGTCCGAGTAATTTTGGAGTTGTAGTCCTTCTTTACAGTATCGGCCTCTTCTTTCTTATTGGGCCTTACGCAGCTCTGTTGTTCTTTATCGGGGAAAGTTATCCTACCGTGATCCGGGCGACCGGCGGATCTTTGATTAATGCGACCGGGCCAATCGGGGCGATTCTAGCCGGTCTTGGCGCGACAGCGCTCCTGAGTAACGGCAGCAATTGGCAAACCGCTGGCTTCTTCTTCGGCGCTTTGCCCTGTTTCGCCTCAGGGCTCTTGGTGCTGTGCGCCCGACAAGTTAGGCCAGGTGTCTAACTGAGGAGGGAAGATGTGCGCACTCTGCGGACTACTAGGGACGGAACGTGATTGGTCAAGCTCGATGGCCAGTAGTTTGCCGATGAGGCAACAGCGCTTCTTAAGAATTGCCCAAGCCAATCGGATCCTAGGCTTCTTCCGCTTAACGTTGGAGGACTTTCAGGGAGTTTCTTACGTTTTGAGCAGTCCGACCGGCCGGCGCGAAATCGTTTCGGATTTTGGGCAACTCTGGCCGGTAGCTGAAACTTTGGTCGGCCGTCCGATTGACCCTTTAGACCCGGCTCTCCTGACTTGGCTAAGTTCAATTCCTCAATGACGCCGACACCTTCCGATCTTATTCCACTCATTGTGATTACCGGATTCCTGGGGAGCGGTAAGACAACGTTGTTGCGGAAATTACTGACCACGGATCTCGGTGGTGAAACGGCGGTATTGATTAATGAATTGGGGGAAATTGGGATAGATCATCTACTGGTCGGCGAAATCGCTCCGGACACAGTGCTTCTAAAAAGCGGCTGCGTTTGCTGCTCGATTCGAGGGGATCTCAAGGATGCATTGATTCAACTTTTTTCGAGACGGCAAAAGGAAGAAATTCCGAGGTTTCGACGTATTATTTTGGAGACTACCGGTCTGGCAGATCCAGCCCCTATTTTCGCGACGGTGCTCGCCGACCCGATGCTACGGCATCACTTCAGCCTAGGCGTGATTATCGCGGTGGTGGATTCATTCAATGCAAGTCTGCATGAGCAGTTGCATCCGGAATGGATGGCCCAGGTTACTTCCGCGGATCGATTGATTTTGACCAAGACAGACCTCGTTCCGGAACAGAATCGCGAAACGCTGCGAAAGCATCTCCGGAAGATTAATCCGACTGCAGTGATCGTGACCAATGCAGAAGTGAAGGAGGGGGATCCTTTACTCCTTAGTGCCGGACTGCATGAAGACAGTCCGGAAAGCGAGGCCGAACGATGGATCCGAAATTTCACGCACCCTATCCGGCAACAAGATGATCGTGCTGATGTCCATAAAGGACACGAAGATTCCGAACATCCCGATGTCAACTCGTTCTGCCTGGTTTTTGATCGCCAGATTGATTGGACCGCATTCGGACTATGGCTATCGATGTTGCTGAATCGGCATGGTCGCAGCATTCTCCGGGTGAAAGGAATTCTGAACCTCAGCGGAAGTGCTTATCCGATAGCGATTCACGGCGTACAGCATTTGGTGCATCCCCCAGTGCACCTTTCCGGCTGGCCAGACTCAGATCGCCGTTCGAGAATCGTTTTCATCGTTCGCGGCATTGAACGGGATGCCGTCGAAAGATCACTCAACACTTTTTGCCGATATTTGGGCTCAAGCTCGTTTTAGTTCGCGAATACCATGGATTCATCCGCTCCAATCCTCCAAGCAACTAATCTACACAAGCGTTATGGAGCGACGACCGCACTGGATGAAGTCTCGTTTTCTCTATACCCGGGCGAGGTCTGTGGATTGTTGGGGGAAAATGGTGCTGGTAAGTCCACACTAGTCAAAGTCCTGAGCGGCATCGTCATTCCGGATGCCGGTGAAATCATTCTCGACCGGCTACCCTATCACCCCCGCAATATTCTAGACGCCAAAGCCGCCGGCTTGTCGACTGCATTTCAGGAGTTAAGTCTCATCCCTACCTTGTCCGTGGCAGTGAATCTTTTTCTGCCAAAACCGAAGGTAAACGCGCTTCGGTTGGTCTCAATGCGGAGCTTGGAAGAGGAAGCGAGCGCGATCTTGAATCAGTACGGGATTACCGGTGTGTCACCATCCGCATTGATCGGCGATCTACCGTTAGCAGCGCGACAGCGCATCGAGATAGTCCGGGCGATGCTGCAAAACCCACGGGTTCTACTGCTGGATGAACCGACCGCGGCTCTCTCCGAGCGTGAATGGCTGTTCGGCCTGGTTGACGGGTTGATCGCTCGGGGGACCTCAATTCTTTATGTAACCCACCGGCTAGACGAGGTACGACGTCTCTGTAAGCGATGCATTATGCTGCGCAACGGAAAAAAGGTATTAGAAGCGTCCACCGCCGGAATGACGGACGACGATGTATTTAGCAAAATGGCAGGGCGATCGGTGGTGGAGAGTTACCCTGTCCGCGAATCGAGTATTAATGATTCCGCACCGCCCGTTTTGGAGGTTCGCCACATTTCTGCGGCACGCGTTAACGAAATCTCGTTTGCGGTCCGGCGAGGCGAGGTCTTGGGCGTAGTGGCTCTGGAAGGGCAAGGCCAATCGGCCTTGTTCAAGGCGCTGGTGGGGCTGACTCCATTGAAGCAAGGCCATCTGGTGGTCGATGGTAAACGAGTGGTAATTCGCTCCCCGAGAGCGGCTCGTGTTGCCGGCCTCGTTCTAGTACCCGAAGAACGGAAGAGCGAAGGAATATTTAATGATCTAAGTACTGCGGCTAACATATCCATTCCGATCATTAACCAGGCGGCATCATTTGATTTCATTCGGGGAAAGAGAGAGCGACGACTGGTTGAGCGAGGGGCGGCTCTGGTTGATTTGCACAGTCGCTATCTACCGCCGAATATAGATGCCCTTTCTGGAGGTAATCAGCAAAAAGCGATTCTTGCCCGCTCTTTACTGACCGAACCGAAATGTTTGCTTCTGTTTGATCCGACCCGCGGTGTGGACGTCGGTACGAAATACAACATCTATCGAGTGATTCGTACGTTCGTCCGAGAAGGCGGTGCGGCCCTCTTTTATTCGACTGAATTAGACGAGCTGGTCCATCTCTGTGACCGCTGCATCGTGATCTATCGGGGCACCGTCGTGGCGGAGGTTAGCGAAAAGGAGCTATCACCGCATGTATTGTTGTCCTTGGCTGCTGGACACGCGAGTGAGGCGACCCAGTCAATGATAACGGCTAACTCGAGGAATGGTACATCCAGATGAGCCAAAGCACACGAGGGCAAAGAAGACCGATCCCCAGCAGCGCATTTGCGGCGCTTTTGTACGGGATCATGTTCGCAATCTATCTGTTGTACTCGCCCTCTGCGATAACTTTGGCCGGAATTACTGACCTACTTAATAACACGATTGTGCTGGCGATTGCCGCCGCCGGCCTCACCCTGGTCATACTGACCGCCGAACTAGATCTTTCATCGGTAGGAGTGATTGCGGTTACCAATGTAATCGTTGCGACAGTCAGCACTAAAGTTCCTGGTGGAGCGTTCATCACTCTAATTTTGGTTTGTCTGATTGGATTGCTAGTTGGGCTAATCAATGGCTGGTTAGTCGCTTTTCTGGGGTTGCAATCTTTAGCTGCTACTCTTGGCACGATGATCGCATGCCAAGGAGTTGCGTTGCTGATTTTGGAGGCGCCCGGTGGTGAGGTGGCCGCGTTTATCATGAATCGCCTGACCGATACGGTTTTCGGCTTCATGCCAGTCGCCGGATTGATCTTGCTACTGGCCGTTGCCGGATGGCTTTTGTTTCGTCGTACGCGGCTTGGTATTGCCATCTATGCGGTCGGCACGGATGCGTTGGCTGCACGCCTGAGTGGTCTCAATGTCAAAGCTACCAAGTGGCTTGCCTTTGGCTTGGCCGGCATGGCTTACGGCCTTGCCGGTTACATGCTGGGCGCACAAACCGGAACCGGCGATCCGCGGATCAGCAATTCCTTTTTGCTCTATGTATTTGCCGCCGTGGCCATCGGCGGAACCCCTCTCGGCGGCGGTCGTGGAGGCGTGATCGGGAGCGTGGTAGGTGCCGGTATATTAACGGTTATGCAAAAACTATTATTCGCTGTGGGCGTAGCCGAGTTCTACACGAATATTTTCAACGGAGTCATCATGATTGTGGCTATTCTGTTCGGGAATTTGTCCGCAATCCTGAGCCTACGCCAGAAAGCGATAATGTCCCAGCATAGGGACGGACAACTCGTACCCAACTAGGAACTGGTGATGAACGATATCCTGACACGCTCGCTCGTTTCTTCTAGAACCTTTAAGCCCGAGACGTTAACGGCGTTGCTGGTGTTATTAGGGGCCGTGCTCATGATGCTGGCAATGAAAGTATTGAATCCTGGCTTCGGCTCGGTTCAGCAAATAGCAGCGATTCTCACGACGTCAATTTTTCTGGTGGTCGCAGCATACGGTCAAGGATTGGTAATTCTTCTTGGGGGTATTGATCTCTCGATCGGCGTAGTCATGAGCATAGCTGGAATGATGATTGCCGGATTAACTAATGGATCGAATGAGGCGCTGACATGGGCGCTCCCAGTTACGTTGATTAGCTGTACCGCGATTGGCTTGCTTAACGGTTTGGGAGTTGCCTTTCTAAAGATTCCCCCGTTCATAATGACTTTGGCGAATGGGACCGCGTTTTTTGGAGTGGCGCTCGGAATTACCGCCGGCAGCTCACAACGAACGGTAGCTCCGGCGTTGCAGGTGTTGATGAGTGCCCAAATCGGCGGGATTCCCGTGCCGATCGTGTTGATCGGTTGGTTTCTGGTCGCTGGTTCAGTATTGCAGAGCCGGACGACGGAGGGGCGGAAGATCTACGCCATTGGCAGCAGCCTGGCTGCGGCCCGGGTAGCTGGACTACCGATCGAAGCGCTGACCATTGCTGCTTATGGAGTTAGCGGCCTTTGTGCCGCTATCGCCGGGTTGCTTTTGGCCGGCTATTCATCAAGCGCCACTCTCGATATGGGCGATCCGTTCCTGATGCCGACGATCGCCGCTGTCGTGATCGGCGGTGCATGTGTGACGGGCGGGAGGGGGCTCTACTTTGGTACGTTCGCCGGCGCAATTTTCCTAAGCGCACTATCGACTATTATCACCGTATTGAGTCTTTCGCAGGGATGGCGAAACATCATTCAAGGAGGAATCATCATCATCGCACTAATCCTACAAACTAAACAATGGTATCTACTAAGTATTGTAAATCGCCAATTACCTGGAAAGCAATCGCTGGACGGCGTCCTGCCGCAAAATTCGGAGGTATGACTATGACAACGTTTCAATGGTTGGTGACCGTCGCCGCGGTCTGTACTCTGATCGCGCCGGAAGGTCGGCTGTATGCACAAAATGAACAGAAATATAAAGTATTTCTGGATATGAGCTATAGCGGTAATACCTGGCAGGCGGCTGCCGCCAATGGAATTAAGGCCTTGGCGGCCACTCCGCCCTACGACAAAATGATTGAGTTTAAGACAATCATCTCTGGTACCGACGTCCAGAGGCAAATATCGGATATCCAAAGCATGATCGCGGCCGGCGCCAAAGCGATTATCCTTTATCCGCTGTCGCCAACTGCGCTTAATCGGGTCATTCACCAGGCCTGCAGCAAAGGCATCGTGGTCTTTACCTATGATTCCACCGTGACCGAGCCTTTGGCCTACAATGTTAGTAATATAACGGCACGTTATGGTGCAAACACCGCTCAGTGGATGGTGAATAAGCTGGGAGGGAAGGGGGAAATTATCTTTAATCATGGAGTCGCGGGAACGGCGGTCACAAAAACCTACGATGAGCAGGCGTACGCCATCTTCAAAAAATATCCCGGCATCAAAATTGTAGGTGATTTCTACGGTAACTGGAACGATGCGACCTCGCAGGAGGAGGTTTCGAAAATCCTGGCGGCGCACCCGAACGTCGACGGTATCTGGACGGTGGATGGTACCTATGGCTCTTTGCAAGCGGTAGTCCAGAATCGACCTAACCGGTTGGTGGTAATCGCCGGACAGTCGAATAACGGTTATCGGTTAATGATGGCGGACCCTGCATTGCAGGCCAAGGGGCTTCAGGGAATATCTTCCAGCGCCGGGCCAGCAGTTGGAGGATATGCCTTTAAAGTGATGATGGAAGTCCTGCTCAGTAAAAAGAAACTTACTAATCACAACGTGGAGTATCCGCTTCCCTGGGTAGAGGCAAAAGATATTAAAATGTGTTCAGGCGATCGGTTCGAAGGCGGTTGCAATGTATTTCCGGAGGGCAGGGTGCCCCCGCTATTCCTGGACACTGCGTTGGATCCGAAGTTTCTTCCCGAGTTAAGTCTGGATGCAGTTCAGACGGGTAATCCGGCAGCCGGCGCGATGATTCAACCGCTGCCCGATCCGAAGTACGCGGACAACCTTCCGGGAATCAATTGCCAGGAATGTAAAGCACCGGCGGACGCACTCGAACCTAATCTGGTTAGTCCGATTCCGGTAGCGAAATGATTGGCGCGGAGGGTGGAGTCGGAAGCTCGCGGGCGATTTTAAGAGACCGATCATGGTGATAACCGCAGTTCGCGAGAAGACAGTGCCGATCGCCTCTCCGATCGCAAATGCTTACATTGACTTTTCCCAGATGACCTGTTCGGTGGTGGCGGTTGTCACTGATGTCGTCCGAGAGGGTAAACGGGTAGTTGGCTATGGCTTCAGCTCCAACGGCCGCTATGGTCAAGGCTCCCTGATCAGGGAGCGCTTCGCACCGCGCCTCTTGGGCGCTGATCCGAAGACCATGATTGATGAGGAGAATGAGAACCTGGATCCAGGACGAATTTGGGCTTGTTTGATGAGTAACGAGAAGCCCGGTGGGCACGGAGAGCGCTCCGTGGCAGTAGGTGCCATTGACATGGCCATTTGGGACGCGGTCGCTAAAATTGCCGAGCGGCCACTATTCCGACTGCTGGCTGAGCGCTACGGTACCGGAACAGCAAATCCCAAAGTGTTCGTATACGCGGCCGGAGGCTATTATTACCCGGGTAAAGACTTAGATGCCCTGAAACGCGAAATGCGGAGTTATCTCGACCGAGGTTATACCGTCGTCAAAATTAAGATCGGTGGAGCACCGCTCGCCCAAGATCTGAGGCGGATCGAAGCGGTTTTATCGGAGCTAGGACCAGGTCAGCAGCTTGCTGTCGATGCCAACGGACGCTTTGATCAGGCAACCGCGATCGCCTATGCCAAGGCGTTATCTGATTACCCGCTTTTTTGGTATGAGGAACCGGGTGATCCGCTCGATTTCGCGTTGCAGGCCGAACTGGCGAGCCACTATGAAAGCAGCCTGGCAACGGGTGAGAATCTTTTCTCGATGCAGGACGCCCGGAACTTGATTCGTTATGCTGGAATGCGATCCGATCGCGATTACCTCCAATTTGATTGTGCTCTGAGTTATGGTCTGGTTGAGTATCTGCGTACACTGCAAATGCTCGGTGGTTATGGATGGTCATGGCGACGCTGCATTCCCCATGGTGGCCATCAAATGTCGCTGAATATTGCCGCTGGCCTTGGATTAGGCGGCAATGAATCATATCCCGACCTCTTTCAGCCATATGGCGGTTTTCCGGACGCTGTCGCCGTTCAGAACGGATATGTTACGATACCCGATCTACCAGGGATAGGATTTGACGGTAAATCCGACCTCTACCAGAAATTGCGAGAGATTGCCGCTTAGCATGTAGTCAGAGCTTCCCGTCTTTTCCTACTATCAGCGGGCGAACTCAAGATCGCGCTTACAACTCCGGAAAACTGCTTATGCAGTCCGTTATAGGCAGAATGCCTGTCTCTTATCTACGACTCAGGCTCAACTCCTGCTTATTCGTTTGTTAACAAATGACTGCGCTCATCTCGCTGATCAGATATGTAAGACAAGTGAGTTCGACTCATATTATACCGTCTGTCTTCCATATAAGGTCCAAAAGCGGACTCATTGCTGCTGCCTTAATCGGGTTCGCTGCGCGAAAATCAACATTGAGTCAAAAAACAGAAGGGACCGTGCAGGCAAAATCTTCCGGGCCCGGCGAAGCCTGGCGATCAAGGCCAATCAATTCATCGGAGGAGCCTGACACTTTTCGTGCAGATATCATCCGCGCGTTTGACGTTGCGGAGCGCTTTCTAAAAAGGGCCGGTGCGTCATGGGACGATGTTATCAGTGTGGATTTTTGTCACACAGCTCTTGACGACAGGACGATTGGCATCATGAGCGAGCAGCTCTGTGCACGCAACATATTACGCAAATCGAGCTGGACATGCGTCAGTCTCGCGAATGTAGGCGAACCTGGATTTCGTGGCGAGATTCGGGTCACTGCGTTGGTCAC
>Ga0137401_10000058_pt1 | contig 33168 bp, 34 predicted proteins | sample CZOMad1_1_16fung_FD_108286 | JGI IMG/M metagenome (GOLD analysis project Ga0137401, IMG submission 108286) | Vadose zone soil fungal communities from Angelo Coast Range Reserve, California, USA - CZOMad1_1_16fungal (Illumina Assembly) | ecosystem: Environmental > Terrestrial > Soil > Vadose...
AATTGAAGGAACCGATATCTTTACCCGCTCGCAGTGGCGGGCAGCCCATATCGCTAGAAGCGAAAAATTAAGAATGACTCCATCCCGCCATGCCGATCCCGGCACATGGTCATAGCTTGGGGACTGAACCATCATTTTTGGGGCGACATAAGGGCGACGGTATCTTGTTCCAGAGGAACACCTACGGGACTCGAATCCGTGCACCGGTCTTCATCCCAGCGGCACGTGCATGTGCAGCGAAGGATCTTTGGCCCTGGAGGTTTCATGCACGAACCCCGCAGCTAGCATTTTTCCTGTCCTACGTACGGCCTCGGAATTATACAATTCTCCCCGCCGGTCTCGGCAACTGGCAAACGTTTCAAACCAGGCGAGTTCTTCTTTAACCGCCCCCGCCAGCTCCTCGGCGATACGCGAATCTCGAACGGCGGCGATGCTCACCGATTTTGGAGCTGAGTATGCGAACTCGATGGCGCAGCGCTCTGACTTTCGTGGTCGTCGAAGCTTTCGTCCACTTAAAAGGCTCACATCTAATTCCGTGAATGCCCCGAACCTTGCATCCGCCTTGAAAATCGGTTGCATCCCCAACCCCCACTCTTCTGCCAAAGCACCAATGAATTCACCTTGAACCTTCCCTTCTTCTGAATGGTAGTCACCGTTTGAGAGGTGCTGATCGTGATAACGAGCTAACTCGGCTGCGGAAGTGTGCACTACCTTGCCAACCATCGTGGCTACCGCGCATGGATTCGAACCATGAATAACGCCTCCAAAGGGCGCTGTGTTACCGTTACACCACGCGGTAAAGTTAAGCAGAACTAGTTAGAACAAAACCGGGAAGACGCAAGCAGAGATTGGGGAAGAGAACGCCGGTATCGCCGACATCGCCGGGAATGGAAAATTCCTGCCTCCACCAAAAAGCGTTCGTCATTTCTTTAGCAATCACCTGAGCCAAGCAACTCTAGTGCGATGGATCACCCACGATCGGTATACGAAAATCTCGGCGCGAGGGTAAGGCAAGGCCACTCCTGCTCACGCATTCGCGCCGGATTTGAGCCATAGAGGCGGGACACACTCCACAACAACGGCTCAAATCGGTCTGGCTTACACCGAGCTAGGCCTTCGCCTTGCCGGTCCAGGGTTGGAAACCTACTTCCGAGCCAGCAACGAATGGCCGGTCATCTCCGGCGGTTTCTCTAAGCCAAGCAATTGCAGCAGCGTTGGAGCTACATCCGCCAGGATACCATCCTCCAGTTTAATGCCAGAGGTCTCTTTGGCTACGTAAATAAAGTGCACCAAATTGGTGGTATGCGCGGTGTTAGGCGAACCATCGGGGTTGCGCATCAACTCGCAATTGCCATGGTCGGCGGTCACGAGAGCTTTACCATCCAACCGGAGACTTTCCTCCAGAACCTGGCGCACACAATCATCGACGGTTTCGACGGCTTTGATTCCGGCCTTCACGAATCCGGTATGTCCGACCATATCTGGGTTGGCGAAATTAAGTATCACCAGCTCATAATCCTTGAGCCGTTTGGCCACTTCTTTGGTAACTTCCGGTGCGCTCATCTCTGGCTGGAGGTCATACGTCGCTACCTTTGGCGATGGCACGATTACTCGGTCTTCGCCCGGATAAGGCGTCTCAATTCCGCCGTTAAAAAAGTAGGTGACGTGCGGATACTTCTCGGTCTCCGCAATGCGAAGCTGGCTTTTGCCGGCATCGCTCACGATTTTTCCGAGTATATTCTCCAGGGTCTGCGGCTGGAAAGCGACCGGACATTGATAAGTCTTGTCGTAGACGGTCATTGTGACGTACTCGACCGCCGGCCGTTTTCCGCGATTAAAGCCGGAAAAATCTGAAAATAGAAATGCTTGCGATAGTTGGCGCGCCCGATCAGCGCGGAAATTGAAAAAGAATACGACGTCTCCGTCGCGAATCGGTGGTCCAGGCTGGTCCAAGAAGACCATCGGTTTCAGAAACTCATCCGTTTCCCCCGCGTGATATCGTTGTCGTATCGCCTCCGGAACCGAGACTTTGGGCCTAGCTCCTGAAGCCAGGACAATGGCGTCCCATGCGAGTTTGGTGCGATCCCAGCGCCGGTCTCGATCCATCGCATAGTAGCGTCCGACCACAGTCAATATTTTGGCGCCAGTTCCTCGTACCGCCTCTTCGACCGTAGCGAGATAATCGGCGCCTCCGGTCGGAGAGGTGTCGCGACCATCCGTAATCGCGTGGATAAAGATTTCTTTCACGCCTGCCTCAGCAGCGGCCTTCACCAGTGCGATCAGATGCTCTTGGTGACTGTGGACACCGCCGTCCGATACCAACCCGATAAAATGCAGGCGCGATTGAACAGCCCGAGCAAAAGTCTGCTGAACTGCTTCGTTGTGTCTAAGTTCACCCTTTGCGATCGCCTGATTGATACGGGTGAAATCCTGATACACGATCCTACCGGCTCCCAGATTGAGATGGCCAACCTCAGAATTTCCCATTTGTCCTTCGGGTAGCCCGACATCCATACCACTGGCACTTAGACGGCTCATCGGATAGGTCGTGTAGAGGTAATCGTGATAAGGTGTCCGCGCCAGCAGCGTTGCATTGCCATCGGCCTCAGCAGATTCACGGCCCTGCGGGTTGATCCCCCAGCCGTCCCGGATAACGAGAATGACAGGTCGCGCCATGTTTCAGAGCTCAGCGCCCAAGATCGCGGGATGAAAACCCACAAACTTCCAAGCCAGAACTTATCGCTTAGTTGCGCTTTTCGCCGCGGACTTCTTCCGGCGAAGGTAGTCTTTTCGGCGACGACGCTTCTCGACCTTGTTGTGTTGCTTACCCATGACAGTGGCCTTACGGGCAGAGATAGTTGATGTCAACCAAGTCTCTAGGGCCAATGCAGAATTGTTTGTGCTTCCATAAAGAATCTGCAACGCACCGTAGCGAAGCCCGAGACACCAATGGCTCAAACCCGGCGCATGGGCATGCCAAAACGGAAGGGCACAGCTACCCAATGCGCCGAGGTTTTCGTTCCGTTTTTTCACTTCGCCGCGGATTCGTTATCGAACCGCTTCCGCATTAATTACGCTTCCACGATCGCCGCTTCCGCCGTTGCCAGATTCTCCCTGTCCTTCAGTTCCTGATGGAATTGTTCTGGCTTCGGCGCCGGACCATTGACGCGCGTTCTCCCCCAATAAGAAGAGAACGTCTCTCCATCGACCCGGTTCTGGACAAAATCTTCCAGCAACCTTCGCACCTTGGTCGGAATCTCTGATTGGTGAATCGACTTCTCTTCGAGTCCAACCAAACGTTCGCCTGTGATTGATCCGCCGACAAACATCGCATACTTGGCCGGCGCCCGGCCGACGAAAGCGATATCGGCATTGTACGGCCGCGCACAACCATTGGGACACCCGGTCATCCGGATCAGAATCGGTTCGTTCAACAGAGAAAGATCGGCCAAAATCTTGTCGATCTCCGCAAGCACGTCTGGAAACACCCGTTCACTCTCGGCCAGCGCTAACCCGCAGGTTGGCAGTGCTACACAAGCGTGGGCCAGTTTACGAGCCTCACTCAATTTCGATAAGTGAGGAATCCGATGCTTGGCCAAAATCCCTTCAAACTCCGATTTTTGAGCTCGGTCGATGTCATGAAAAATCAGGTTGCAGTTAGTCGTCAACCGGACCGGCAGTTCCAATTTCTCGGCGATTTCGCGAAACGCGCTTCGAAACGCCGCATTTTCGGAGTCTTGGATTCGTCCTTCTTGGACCCAAACGCCATAGAACAGCTTGCCGTTCCCCTGCTCGTGCCAACCTAAAAGGTCTCCTACCGTGTTCCATCTCGACGGTTTAAACGGTTCGAGATCAAAGGTGAGGCGGGAACCTACTTCATTCCGGAACCATTCAATCCCGCGTTCTTCAATCAGATATTTTAATCGGGCACGCTTCCGGTCAGAGCGATTTCCAAAATCGCGTTGGGCGGTCACTACCGCTTTCGCTACCTCGATCACTCGTGAGCGAACAGCGTAGCCGAGCGGTTGCGCCAACGCCGGATAGGTATTCATCTTACCGTGGGTCATCCCGAATCCGCCACCGACAACGATGGTGTATCCTTTGGTTTCACCCGCTTCGACGTGAGCAATGAATCCGAGGTCATTTGAATAAACATCAACATCGTTTCGCGGCGGAATTGCGATTGCGATTTTGAATTTCCGCGGAAGGTAATGCGTTCCGTAAATCGGTTCCGAGTCAGGCTTCGGGGCTTCCAACCGCTCTCCGTTCAACCAGATCTCAGCGTAAGCGGCGGTTTGGGCTAAAAACGTGTTGCTAATCTCTTTGGCCAGGAGCTGTGCATCCCGATGCGGTTGATCGTCGATTGGGGCGGCTGGCGCAACCGTGTTTCGAACGACATCTCCGCAGGCTCCTAAGGTAGTGACCCCGCTCTCGTTGATCCGGTGAATGCATTCCTGGAGATCCCCTTTGAGCACTCCGTGGATCTGGAACCCCTGCCGGGTCGTGATCCGTAGCGTACCGTTGCCTAATTCGCCGGCTATGTGGTCGTGAGCGAGGTATTGAGCAGCCGTCAAGGCGCCGCCAGGGAGCTTTGACCGAACCATGAACTCCCAGGCTTTATCCAGACTTTGCTGTTTACGAGACGCACGCTGATCTCGGTCATCCTGCTGATAGGTCCCATGGAACTTGAGCAGTTGAGATTCTTCATCGGCAAAGTGGCTCTGATCCTTCTGCTGCAGGGTTTCAGTGATCTTCCCTCGCAAGGAGTGACTTTCGGCCTTAATTTGTTCGACGGTTTTGGCGGGCATTGGGACTAAAAGGTATTCCCTATAGGGATATAGCCTATACTGCGCCGGCGCAAATCGATAATAACTCCGGACGTAGCGACCCAACAGCTAAACGCTATCTTGCGCCCGTCAATGAGCGATTTCTTTCAGCACGGCTTGATCAGTACTTTGCATCAGCTAAACGAGCAACCTCGCCCGCTCGAGCTTTCTGCTGGGCGCGGCAAGCTCGGATTGATCCTGCCGTGCCACTATCGTGACCTCGCTTCCGCCGCACTTACCTCCATCATCGAGGTGCTGAACAGCTCAGGTTTGTTCGATCTGATGATCGTCGCTATGAATGGAATTGGTGAGACCCAGGCGCCAGGCGGTCCACCAATTTGCTATCTGCTATTTGCTATTTGCTATTTGTCATCACAACATAGTTCTGCCGCGATCTATGCTCTCGTTTACGAAAATGAATGGCGCCGGGAATGATTTCGTTCTGCTGGATAATCGTTCCGGCCACATTCGGTTGAACTCGGAAGAAATCGCATTTTTGTGCGATCGCCATCGCGGCATCGGTGGAGACGGGGTGCTATTGCTGGAAAATCCCGCCAACGGTGCCGATTTTCGGATGAGGTACTACAACAGCGATGGCAGTGAGGCCGAAATGTGCGGCAATGGTGCTCGCTGTTTCGCGCGATTCGCGAACAAAGTTGCCGGACCATTCTCCGAGCTGAGTTTTGAGACACCGGCTGGTATCATCCGGGCAAAGCTCGAAAGCCAACAGGTTATTGTAAATCTAGGCCCACCGCACGGACTCGCCCTAAACCGAAAGCTGCAGACCCAGGGAGGAGAACTCACGGTTCATCTGCTGAACACTGGTGTCCCTCATGTCGTCGTCTTAGTCGACGATTTAGAGGCAACTCCGGTCTTTGAGCTTGGGAAGGCGATTCGCTGTCATCCGGAATTTCGACCAAAAGGAACAAATGTGAATTTTGTGAAAGCGACCGGACCCAGAGCAATCGCGATTCGCACATATGAACGAGGGGTAGAGGCAGAGACGTTGGCATGTGGCACTGGCGTAACCGCTGCTGCACTGATTTATAGTCGACTGCAATCGATCGACAGCCCGATCCGCGTACAAGTTCGAGGTGGCGATTGGTTAGAGGTCGGCTTTGTTGACGTTGGTGAAGACTTTCGCGATGTGGCATTAAAGGGTCCGGCCGATTTCGCGTTTGAAGGAGCTATCGAATTGCCTTAACCAGGAGTTTTTATGTTTAGTGGAGCTTATACGGCACTTGTGACTCCGTTTAAGAACGGAGAGGTCGACGAAGCAGCGTATCGTCGATTGATTGATTTTCAGATAGAGAATGGTGTAAGCGGTATCGTCCCAACCGGTTCGACCGGGGAGGCAGCGACGCTCGACCAGGAAGAACATCTTCGGGTAATTGAGATCGCCGTGAGCCAGGCAAAAGGGCGATGTCGAGTGATTGCCGGGACAGGATCAAATTCAACTCGTGAAGCGATCGAACTATCGGTCGGCGCTGCCAAGTTAAACGTCGATGCAGTGCTTCTGGCCAGCCCTTATTACAACAAACCGACCCCGGAGGGGATTTATCGTCACTTTAAGGCGGTAAGCGAGGCGACTGACGTTTCGATCATGCTGTATAACGTGCCAAGCCGCACCGCCAGCGAGATCGATGTAGAGACCTGCGTTAGACTGGTGCGGGAATGCAAGAACGTGGTCTCAATCAAGGAGGCGGGAGGCAGCTGTGACCGCGTTTCTGCCCTGCGTAACGCTCTACCGCCTGAGTTTAGCATCCTTTCGGGAGACGACTCGCTGACGATCCCTTTCATGGCAGTGGGTGCGGTGGGTGTTGTTAGCGTTGCGTCAAATATCATACCGCGACCGGTCAGTGAGATGGTCGAATCTTTTCTGACCGGCCATATTCACGAGGCGAAAGACCTTCATCTTCGATGGTATCCGATCTTTAAAGATCTGTTTATTGAATCCAATCCGATCCCGGTTAAGGCGGCTCTCCACGCCATGGGAATGATCGAAGCGGAATACCGGCTACCACTCTGCGAGATGCGACCAGCTAATTTGGATCGACTCAAGCGAACGCTGGCGGCGGCCAAGCTGATATGACGCATCTTCTGGTCCAAGGCGCTTCTGGTCGCCTTGGCCAAATTATCTTCCATCTAGCTCAGCAGTCCGACGCTTGGCAAGTCACCGCGTCAGAAAAGGGCGGCTCGTTAGAGCCTTTGGTTGCTACGACCGAAGTCAGCATCGATGTCAGTGTACCAGAAGCGTCCGTTCAAATAGCTTCGTTGTGCGCTCGGTATGCCAAACCATTGGTCATTGGCACGACCGGCCATTCTGACGCCCAAATGAAATCCATCGACACGGCGGCCGTGACCTGCCCGGTCCTAGTCGCTCCCAACTTCAGTGTCGGCGTCAATTTGCTTTTTTGGTTAACCCGCGAAACAGCAAAGATCCTGGGTGAAGCGTTCGATGCCGAAGTAATCGAGATGCATCATAAACTGAAAAAAGATGCGCCGAGCGGAACCGCTAAACGGATTGCCGAAATTCTGGCCGACGCGCGATCGACGGTGTATGAAGACGCCGTCCGCCACGGGAGGCAAGGAATGGTCGGCCAACGAACCCCACGGGAGATTGGAGTTCACGCGGTGCGAGGTGGCAATGTCGTGGGCGAGCATACCGTAGTTTTTGCCGGGGAGGGCGAACGAATTGAACTGATTCACCGGGCCGCTAGTCGCGAGACATTTGCCCACGGCGCTCTCCGGGCTGCGCAGTGGCTGGTCGGACAAGCGCCGGGCCGATACGACATGGAGAATTTGCTCGATCTGAAATGAAAACCGTTTCGTGAGCCGCAACCTTTCCACCTACGAATCTACGAAGAGAAAAAGACTAACTGCCGGTTGCTCAGATTACTCAGTGCGTCGCGGATCCGCGAGGACGCGATCCCTCCCTGCAGAATCTGTGGTTCCAGGCCAATCCACATGCGCACAGGAATTGGACTCGGCTCTAACGTCGGCGATCGACTAGCGTACCTCCGGGAAGGGTTTCGCCGGATCAGAAGGTTGCATACTGGATCCAAACCACCGTTGGTCTCGAGCATATTTGAGACGAGTCCGATCGACTGCGCGCCAGGGACAAATCCCTATCTCAACGCGGCCGTCGAGATTCAGTTCGGCCGGCCCCCAATCGTTCTGCTCGATGCGCTACTAGACATTGAGCGAGAGATCGGGCGACCGTCCAAACGCCCCCGCAACACGCCGCGAACGATTGATCTCGACGTGCTGTACGTCGGAAATTTGATTTTGAACAACCCGGAGATCATTATTCCTCATCCCCGTTTACCGCAACGCCGCTTCGTGCTCGATCCATTGTCCCAAATTGCCCCCGAACTGGTTTTGCCCGGTCAAACCAAGACGATCCGAGCCTTACTCGAGAATTTGACCGACAACGAGCGCGTGGTGCGTACTGAAGCTCAGCTGGAAGATTCATGTGAATAGAATGACTCCCGAGATCGTGCGTAAGGCGAAGGGCCAAGGTGTAACGGCGGTGACTGCCTACGATTATCCGACCGCTCGTCTGTTAGACCAAGCGGGTGTGGACGTCTTGCTGGTCGGAGATTCACTCGGCATGGTTGTACTTGGATTACCGGATACTACCGGTGTCGTATTGGACGATATTCTTCATCATGTCCGGGCGGTTAGCCGGGGTGTTTCCCGCTCTCTCGTGATTGCCGATCTACCGATCAATACCTACAACAGCCCTGATGAAGCCGTCCTCAACGCCCGGAAATTAGCTGGTGCAGGAGCGCACGCCGTAAAGCTGGAGGGCGGCCAATCAAAGAGCGGACAAATACGAGCGATTACCGAGTCAGGAATCGCGGTGATGGGTCATATCGGGATGCTACCGCAACACATTCGCGAGGAAGGCGGGTATCACTTAAAAGGCAAGACAGAAGCGGAGAAGCAGTTTCTGCTGGACGAAGCTAAAGCGGTTGAAGGGGCAGGCGCATTTGCCGTGGTTCTGGAACTCGTTCGACCTGGTGTGGCTGGCGAGATCACCCGAGCCATTTCGATTCCAACCGTCGGCATCGGTTCCGGGTCAGAATGCGACGGTCAAATCTTGGTGTTTCATGATCTGGTCGGATATTCCCCGTGGTTTGTTCCGAAACATGTGCGGCCGCAGGCCAAAGTTGGCGAAGAAATCATCCGAGCGGCCAAGGCGTTCATTGGCGGGGTGAAGGAGAAGAAGCCAGAAGCCGGAAGCTAGGAGCCAGAATTTGGAATCTAGAATCCAGGAGTTATGCCCCGCCCGGCAAATAAACAAAACCTCGGCGACGGGTCAGTTGTCGGAAGACTGAGGTTGGTGATCGGGTATTAGTGAACCCCAGCTCCTTAATTAATTCTAGCTTCTAAATTCTGAATTCCAGCTTCTAGCTTCCCGGCTTCTGGCTTCTTCCCCTCAGCCTTCCAGGACCTGACCCATTTGCCGGAATTTTTCGTACCGCTCCGAAAGCAAACGGTTCTTCGATCTCTTATTAAGGACCTCCAGATTGGCCAATAGAGCCGTTCTTAGGTTGGTCGCCGCTTGCTCATGGTCGAGTTGGGCACCCCCAACTGGTTCCGGAATGACCTCATCAATGAGTTGCAGGCTCTTGAGATCTTGAGCAGTCAACTTAAGCGCCTCTGCTGCTTCCGGTGCATGGTTGCGATGCCTCCAAAGAATCGCTGCGCAACCCTCCGGGCTAATCACAGAATAATAGGCGTTCTCAAGCATCAGCACGCGGTCGGCGACCCCAATGCCCAGTGCACCTCCCGACCCTCCTTCACCGATAACCACCGCTATTATCGATGTTCGCAGCATCATCATTTCCCGCAGATTGACTGCGATCGACTCCGAAATATGTCGTTCCTCCGCGCCCACTCCCGGATAAGCGCCAGGCGTATCGATTAATGTAACGATCGGCAGCTCAAACTTGGCCGCCAATCGCATCAGCCGGAGGGCCTTGCGGTAGCCCTCCGGATGCGCACTACCAAAATTCCGGCGAATATTCTCCTTGGTGTCTCGGCCTTTCTGGTGCGCTACCACCACACAACGATAGGATCCGATCGTGGCAAATCCACACGGCATTGCCTCGTCGTCGCCAAACAACCGATCTCCATGGAGTTCGACAAAATCGCTGAAAGCCAATTTCAAATAATCCAGGGCAAAGGGACGTGCCGTATGCCGGGCGATCAGGACCCGCTGCCAAGCAGTGAGATTTTGGTAGATCTGTTTTCGTGTTTCCTCGATCTTTCGTTCCATTGCCTGGACTTCCCGCTCGAGGTCGATCGCCTGTAATTTCGAATGTTTTTTCAGCTCCTCGAGCTGCTTTTCCAACTCGACAATCGGCTTTTCGAATTCCAGGGGGTAAGGCTTCATCGGATGGTCACAGGGGAGTCTTTACCGACTAATGAGTACAACTCCTCCATTTCGTCGGCAGAGATTTCAATGCCAGACTTTGGCTTCTGCACATTCGGATTGGTCGGGTTCGGCTCGGAATAAATCGTGATACTGCCGGTATTCAGTACGATCCACCGACTGCTTCCCAAGTAATTCTTTCCACCGAAAGCGACAGGTGTTCCGGCTGACCAAGCATCTTTACCGATGATTTTATATTGTCCGGGAGTCACATTCGCCGGGAGATGATAATCAGTTGGCTGGTACCACTTAAAGAAGACACCGTGATTTAACAGAGTGAGATCCTTATTCGCGAGACTGATTTGGAGCACGAACTGTCCAGAGGGAATAATTAATATCTGACCCGGGTGCAGCATCAAACTCTCCAATCCATTGGCCTTGAAGATGAGTTCTGGCGCAGCTTTGGTTTTTCCCGCGATCCTCGCAATCGAGTCACCTCGAGCAACCACGTAATTGGTTTTAGTGGGGTTCGCGTCGGAAAAGAACTGCCGGACATTGAGATCGCCCACGATCTTCTTTGCCTCAGCGGCCTTGCCGGACGCCGGAAAGTTCTGGAAAATGGAGATTAGTAACTCCTTTCCCTGTTCGGAATCCCCTTTTGCCATCAGCTGCTGTGCTTGGCTCAGCAAGGCAGGGCCGGGATCCGGCGTCGGTGTCACCACGGCTTGATTGCCAGCAGAGGCTTTGGCGGCTGGTTTCTTAAAAAACAACTCATAGGCGGCGAACCCCCCGCCACCAAATATCAGAAGCACCAGGAAGCCAATGATACCGATTTTCCAAAGGAGGCTCATTCAGGGCATCATGGTATTAGCCACGCCGCACTAACCCGGAACTACAGCAACCCCTTGCGTCGGAAATCGAACCAATTTATTTGCGCAGATTGTTCGACCAATTCGAACGTGAACTTCAATAAGCAGATTTCCCACCCTTCGTCGACGCCATGAATAATTGCGCTACCGCTTCGCTCCGATTCTGGCACCTGATTCATCACGCGATCGAGTACCGCCTCGACCGAGTCGTGAACGAGATTTTCTGAGACATTATCTTTTCGGATTTGAAATCCATACTTGAGGAAGGCGGCGTTACGCGCCTGTAACATCTGGCCAAACTCGTTGGCCGCATCACCGAAACCGTCGAGCAACAGCTTGGCCAGATTATCAGGGGTAAGCAGCTTCGGTCGATCGGCTTGGATCCGACCGGCCCGGACTCGGATTTCGTCCACCTTATCCATCAATTCGGTGACGAGATAGAAATCAAAGCTAGTTGTACCAAAGGATTCTATTCGCCGGTCAGGCGAATGAATCACCTTCGTGTTTTCCAGCGCGTACTGGATATCGGTTCCCGAGTACATAGGTAAAAACTGCTATACTAGCTTAAATCGCCGCCAAAACAAATATCGCCCTTATCGTCTTTGCGGTCTAGCTAGCGAATTTGACAAACGAAGACTGTCCCCAAAAAAGAAAACACGGTGGGAGAACCCACCGTGCGAAAAAAATACCGGTGCAGCCAGGCGGTTCCCCAGAACCCTCGACCGCCGAAGGGCATACCACCGTCACTTCGCGCGCTCTTCGATATAGCGGATGACGTCGCCAACAGTCTGTAGCTTTTCGGCATCTTCGTCAGGTACTTCGACCGAAAACTCTTCCTCGAAGGCCATCACGAGTTCTACCGTATCAAGTGAGTCAGCGCCGAGATCCTCGATAAAAGAAGCATTAGGAGTAACCTGCTCCGGATTTACGCCGAGTTGTTCGACGATGATATCCTTCACTTTATCTTCTATGGATTTCTCAGACATAAATCGCGTTTCTTCTCGTATTGGTTAAGACGGGCTACCCTTAATAACGTTGCCCAGTGATGGCAACTAAATTAATTGCATTAAATAGCAACAAATTTCTTTGGCAGAGCGGTGGCCCCTGCGACTGCCTCACCTTCGCGGCCATTTTGGCGCTAGATGGTTCGGCCGAGATTGGTAAGCTTGGGAGGTTCAAGGATTTATCGGTGTTGAAGAATCCGCCTGCCTTGTTTTTACGAAAGCAAATTTTCTCCAAGTTTTCTCGAACCAACTATCGGGATCACGGTTTAATCGATGGCAGTTTCTGTCTTTTTGTGTTGACCTGATGGACGGATTAGCCACTCTAGACGCCTCTTGCTGCCAGTTGCCACGGAAGTTTACTTTTAGGCCCGAAATTGTTACCTCTACCCCACCATGGCGGACCCAATTTCCTCCTTCGATCTTCGTTTGACTCCCGATTGGCTGAAAGAATCGGAGAAGGAGAATCGATACGCCGATTATGAAGGCGAAGCGCTGGAAGGCCGGCGTGAGCGGGATTCTCGAACACGCCGCGGCGGCGGATCCGAGCGGCAGCGACGGGACCAACGTGAGCAGCGGAGTGCCGGCGCCCGACCAGCCCGACCTGGTGGCCAACGGCCGCGCGATGCGTCATCGAGCCAGAGGCCGCCGCGAATCGAAGATCGAAACCGGCCGCGTCGCGATGAGCCGCGATCCATACCTGCTGAAGAGGTCGAGCCTGCGGCCATTCAAGTAGACTTCTTGCCGGAAGAGCGCGCCTTCGCCAAAGTGATTGAGCAGATCAAGCAGGGACATACTGCTTATCCGCTTTTCGGATTGGCACGAATGTTTTTGGAGCGCCCTGAACGCCATCGTCTGCGGCTGCGTTCCTTGGATAACAGCAAAATGTTGTATCAGCTGGACGACTATGGAGCGGTCGCACTGGAAAGCATTGCGTTGGAACGGATCGCCTTCAGCGAAAAGCGCGATGAGTTTTATGCGACTGAAATGGTCGAGAAAGAACCAATCAAAGGAAACTTTGCTTCGGTTGCACGATGTACTTTATCGGGTCGGGTCTTAGGACCGACTAATTATCACACTTTCCAGAAGACCATCCGCTCTTTGTATGATCAGCGATTCAGTCGCCGAATGGGCTTCGAGGAGTACCGGCGAACGATTGAGATCACGACCGACCCGACGATTGTCAATCAATGGAAGGAAGAAGCGCGTAAAGTAATGACCTTTCGCACCAGGGAAGGCGATCCACCTTTGACCTTCGAAAGTTTGAGCGCTCTGGAACAGCACTTCCGGGAAAACTACCTTCAAAAAGTAGTTAAGCCGTGCCTGGCAGCCGAGATATACGGCGATCACGTGCGCCATCTACCAGACCGTTCCGTAGTCGCAGCTATTCGCAAGGCGCGAGACCGGGAAAATCGTTTTCCGGCGCAGATGGCCGGGGCGTTGCGCCATGGGCTCAATCAAGCGGGCCTCCATGTTTTCAAGCACAAGAAGCGCATCCTCTATATTTCGACGGTGCGCCCCCAACTTTTCGATCCGAATCAAGCTTCTCTTTCTCTGGGTCTGGCCGCGATCTTGGCTGCACTTCGCTCTTATCCACGCATCACCCGCAAGCAGCTCGCGGAAAAAGTATTGGCAAAGTTGCTCGGAGAAAAAAGCCGCGACACATCGAGTTCTGAGTATGCGCAGGCCAGGACCAATCTAGCGTCAGACTTGCTTTGGTTGGCCAAAGCTGGCCACGTGATTGAATTCTCGGACGGCACTTTAGACTTGCCGCTCTCTCCGAAGGCGCCTGAACAGAGAGGCCCGACGGAAAGCGCCTTGGCCACACCGCCCGACTCGACCGAGCCGCCAATTTCCGAAGAAGAAACCGATCCGGTCAAGGCGGAGCATGAGACTCTAACTGGGCAATCTCCTACCGAGGAGGAGGAGATTAAGCAACGAGCTTCGGACACACCATCGGGAGTCGAAACCGAGCTCGGCCAGAAACAACCGAATCAAAAATCCAGCCAATTAGTCCCTAATCTTGAAGAGGTGAATCAATCGGCGGCCCACAGCTCGAACGATCAGCCAACTTCTCCTCCAGGCGAAGCATTAAGCACCGAAACAGAGAATATCGAGCCTAATCCCCCAAGTGACTCCCCGGAAGAACGACGGGAATGGGCAGCAGCGGGTCCCTAGGAAGGCCTTATGCGGATCGTCCGGTACTTGGCCCAGGAAGGGGATATTCACTACGCAGCTGAGGAACCGGATGGTCGTTGTTTTGATCTGGCCGGCGATATCTACCACACATTCGAGGTAACGGACCGAGAAGCGCGCATGGTGAAGCTACTTGCGCCGGTGGAGCCCCGTGTCTTGCTTTGCATTGGGCTGAATTATCGCGATCACGCACAGGAACAAGGGTCTGCCTTGCCGCGATGGCCGATGCTGTTCATTAAGTCTCCCAATTGCCTGAATCATCCGGGGGACCCGATCACTATCCCGACTCATCTGGCCAGTGCAGAAGTAGATTATGAAGGAGAGCTGGCGGTTGTGATCGGCCGAAATTGTAAGAACGTCCGACGGGAAGCGGCTCTCGATCAGGTCCTCGGTTACACGATCGCCGATGATGTGACCGCGCGTGATTGGCAAAAGAAATATGGCGGCGGACAGTTCTGCCGGGGCAAGAGCTTTGATACATTCGCGCCGCTCGGCCCAGCCCTTCTCACTAAGGACGAAATCCCGGATCCTGGTCAATTACGAATTCAAACCCGAGTGAACGGTGAGACCAGGCAGGATTCGAATACCTCGAACCTTATTTTTGATATTCCGACGCTGATCGAGTTTCTGAGCGGCAGCACGACGCTGCTGGCGGGATCAGTCATTTTAACGGGAACTCCTAATGGCGTTGGTATGGCAATGAAACCACCTCGTTTCTTGCAGCCTGGCGATGTGGTCGAAGTCGAGATCGAGAAGATCGGCGTGCTCAGCAATCCGGTAATGAAGGAGTATTGATCCGGTTAGGGCGGGCAGTCTGAAGACCTGCCTAGCGATTGAGCCGGTTTAGTCACAAACCGAAGTCACTCTGATCGGCGGGCAACGTATGGCTCAAACCCGGTGCATGGGCAGCTGCCGGACGAACTCGGAGCTCATCCCGACCGATACGCGCGTGTCGCGACCGAAGATCGAAAGGGATTTTAAAAACCCCCTGTTACGGCGAAAGAAGCACCCTTATAGTGGCGGTTCCGTGAACTTTCAGCTTTCTTCTGAGTATAACCCGCGAGGTGATCAGCAAGGCGCGATTGATCAACTCATTCGCTCGCTACAAGCCGGTAATCGTCACCAAACATTGCTCGGCGTAACTGGGTCGGGAAAGACTTTCACCGCAGCTAATTTGATCGTCCAACTGGGAAAACCGACCTTGGTTATTTCCCACAACAAGACTTTAGCGGCCCAACTCTATAGCGAGTTTAAGCAATTCTTTCCTCGGAATGCGGTCGAATATTTTGTCAGCTATTTCGATTACTATCAGCCCGAGGCATACATTCCCCGAACCGACACTTATATCGAAAAAGACTCATCTATAAATGAAGAGATTGAGCGGCTTCGCTTGTCCGCCACAAGTTCTCTGTTGTCACGCAAGGATGTGATCGTGGTCGCGAGTGTCTCATGTATCTACGGTTTGGGTTCTCCCGAAGACTATGAGAACATGTCCTGCCAAGTGTACCGAGGACAGCCGATCTCTCGTGAGCTTTTCCTGGCCAAGCTGGTCGATATGCTATACGAGCGAAACGATATCGCTCTGTCGCGCGGAAAATTCCGAGCCCGAGGGGATGTGGTAGAAGTATATCCGGCAACCTCGGACGAGGAGGCGATTCGAGTGGAATTCTTCGGAGACGAAGTCGACCGGATCACTCAGTTCGATCCGCTCACTGGCTCTGCCATCAACGCTCCGGACCGATTCACCTTTTTCCCAGCGAAACAGTTCGTCACACCCCACGAGAAGATGCGCCGCGCGGTTCAAGCCATTCGCGTCGAGTTGGATGAGCGCATTGCCTGGTTTGAAGGGCAAAACAAATTTTTGGAAGCGCAGCGGATCAAGATGCGCACCGAGTTCGATCTCGAGATGATGCAGGAAATGGGATTTTGCAGCGGGATCGAAAATTATTCACGCCACCTGAGCGGACGGGCGCCTGGTTCACGGCCTTATACGTTACTCGATTTTTTTCCAAGAGATTTCTTGCTCGTCGTCGATGAATCACACGCAACTATTCCCCAGATCGGCGGGATGTATGAAGGTGATCGATCCCGAAAACTGACCTTGGTCGAATATGGATTTCGGCTTCCCAGCGCGCTGGATAATCGGCCGCTAAACTTTCCGGAATTCATGGAAACGAACAGCCAAATTCTCTATATCAGCGCAACTCCGGCCGAATTTGAAATCCGAAACAGCGTGGTTGGCAATCAGAGCTATATCCCTCATTCCCGCGCGCGAATCGGACAGCAAGAGACCGAGCCGGTGCTTCTGCCGATGTTGACCGGCCGTGCCGCTCCTCAGCTCGATGTTCACACACCGGGATCACATTTGATCGCCCAACAAATTATTCGGCCAACTGGTTTACTGGATCCCCGAATCACCGTGCGGTCCCTCAAGCACCAAATCGACGAGACCATCGAATACTGCCGGCAGAGAGTAGAAAAAAGCGAACGAGTCTTGATAACCACGTTGACCAAACGAACGGCCGAAGATCTTACCGATTACCTACGCGATGTCGGGTTGAGAGTGCGCTATTTGCATAGCGAGATTGACGCGATCGAGCGGGTCGAAATCCTTCGCTCTCTGCGAGCCGGTGAGTTCGATGTGTTGGTCGGAATCAACCTGTTGCGGGAAGGGCTGGATTTACCCGAGGTCAGCCTCGTCTGTATTCTCGACGCCGATAAGGAAGGATTTTTGCGGAGCCAGACTTCTTTGATCCAAACGGCGGGCCGTGCCGCCCGTCACGTGAACGGCGAAGTTATTTTATTTGCCGATTCAATGACGGAAAGCATCCAGCGGCTGATCGCGATAACCGAGTATCGGCGTGCGAAACAGATGGAGCATAACGAAGCAAACGGTATCACTCCGACTAGCGTACGTCGCGCCGTACAGGAAAGTTTGCACACTATTCTCCGCGGCCGAGATCTGGAACAATCGATCGTGCGGGAAACGGGTGCGGATCTTGATCTGACCGAAGTACTCAGAGAGCTCGAAGCTGAGATGCAGGTCGCGGCAGCGAATCTGGAGTACGAACGCGCCGCATTGTTACGCGACCAGATCAACGAACTGAAAAACGGCACCGGCCTTGCCCAGATTGAGCCCAAAAAACGACGTCCGGTTTCTTATCGTTCAGGTAACGGTTCTAAGCGACGAGCAAAAACGAGGAAGCGGTAGAGACGCGTCGGTGTGATGGTAAGGCGAAACTGATCCAGCGAAGGCGGGATCGGTGAGCCTTCGGTCGAATTTTGGCTCAGGGCGCCAACAAACTCACCAGCAGCTTACTCAATACGAGGCGAGGTTCTAGCTGAGTGGTGACCAGCTGGATATTGGCTTTGAGGCATTCTTCGAAACCGCGAATCAACTGCGCCAGAGAGAATCGGTGCGCTTCACATGCCGCAATCCCTAGGCCGTAAACGTTGATGTTCCCATCTTTCCTTCTTGGCAGGAAGTTTTGCGCTGCCTGGGGTAGTCGAGCGACTATGCTATTGAATTGATACGGAGCACTGGGCGCCTTCGCGCCGTAGGTCTCCAATATTTCTTTTGTGACCAGGAGATTGCGAACCGTTGGAATGATCGCGGCATAGAGAATCCCGATTGGCGTTTCTCCTTGAAACAGCAGTTGATCCAGGAGCGCCAGAGCGGCGGACAGTTGCCGCTTAGCAATGGCATTGCCGAGTTCCCAAATCACGCCGGTCGCGGTTCTGGCAACTAGATTGCGGACTGATTGCGTGTCGATCTCCCGTTTTGCGCCCAAGTACAGATCGATCTTCTCCAGTTCATTTCGAAGTTGTCTAGTGTCCGCACCAGCTAACCGGACAAATACCTCTAGGGCTTCCGGCTGAAAAATCAGTCCTCGCTCCGCGGCCAGGCCTCGGGCCAAGCTTTCCGCCTCCTCCTCCCACCCCGATCGGCTGGTATCGATTCGATCGAAATGCTCGACTGTGGCTACCTTAGTTATCGATTTATAAAATGAACGGCGTTTGTCTATCTCGGAGGCGCTTAGCAAGAAAACAACACCCGAAGGCATGCCCGCGGAGAGAAATTGTTGCAGCTGATCAAGCGCCGCGATCACCTGAGCAGATCTGCCCGTTACCGTATCGCCACCGAAATTGACATCCTTTAGCCAAACCAGTTTCCCCGGTCCAAAAAATGGCAACGTCTGGATTGCTTCAATCGCAGAATGGATTCGACTCACGGCTTGATCAGCGTTATCCGCAGCTCCATCGATCAAATCTTGGCCAAAATCGCCGGTGTCTTTTGGCGTGAGCTGCCGGGCGAGTTCGCGAGCCCGGCTTTTCACTGCGCCCTCATCTGAGCCGACTACGGCATAAATCTGCGAGGTCTTGGGAGCTATAGCAGTCTTCTTCGGAGGCATCGAGCATTCCTTAATCGAGCAGTAGGTGCGTGTAAACCGTCGGACGTGCCGGCGCATAGGTCACATCGCGCACGGGCGATACTCCGCTCACGCCTGCCAGCCGATATGCCAGCCCCCTCACCTTTCCAAAAGCATACTTCCATTCTGAACGCGAATACTCTGAATCTCGCGTGATTGCCGAATTTCGTTCAGCCAAGAAAGCACTTGGTTAAGAAAAGGTTCCACTTGTTCCTTAAAGCCGCGAAACGCTGTCGGATCAAGCGCCTGGCCTGCGCTGGTAACTCGAGCAACGTTGACCGTTACCTTCCCCCAAGAGACGATCGGACGCAGGAACACTTCATAATTCAAATATTTCGTCTTGAATGGCAACTTTAACGGCACCCGAAAACGTAATTCGGCTTCATTCTCCCGGAGCACGATCGTGGCGCCTTTGGCGAGAAAGGTTAGCTCAGGCGCATCCTCCAGGAGCGCGTTGACTTCTGCCTCGGACAAAGAAACCGAACGAATCTCCGAGTTACTCATGAAATTGTTCAATTTCCCACGTGCTTGCGAGTAGGCGCCTGGGGGAACCTCGCTACGGGAAACGGGAAGCGGTTGATCAGAGGCCGTTGCATAGAGATTCCAAGTGATCCGCGCCGCAAAAAAGCCAGTGACGCCCAGCAAAATGATGAGGAGCAAAGCACCACCGCATCCCCATGTTCCGCAACAACCACATCCCCCTTGTCGACGGGTTTCGTAGGCCATAAATCAAGGCTCGCGCGGGCGAAGGACTAGTGCGCCAAGCTTGCGGGCCCGGCCTGCACTAGTACAAGATCCGGCCGCATTGCTCACAATAGACGATCTCCCGTGCCAATTTCGCCTTGTGTACGGTGGTCGTGGTATTTTTCATATGACAACCCATACAAACCTCGTGCTCCACCGGCACGATCGGAGTACCATTTTTGCTGGTGAACAGTCGTTGATACCGGGAAAGCAACTCTGGGTCGATGGCAGCCGCCAATGTTTCGCGCTCGACAGCGGTTTCGCGAAGCCGCTGCTCCAGCGTCTCTTGTTTCTTGGTCAGCGCGGTCAGCTGTTGTTCCGCTTGAGCTCGGCCCGCCTTTAATTCCGCCTCCGCTTGTTGAGTTTCTCGGCTCGCGACCTCACCCTGCTCCATCAGAACGATTTCTTCGTCTTCGATTTGTTCGATCTCTTGCTCGAGTCGAGCGATCGATTGCCCAATCGTTTGGAATTCTTCATTCTTTCTCGTTTGCGACTGTTGAATCTTGTATTTTGCGATGGTATCGCGTCGGCTGTTCGCATCGAGTTCCAGTTTTTTCCGATGCACTTCGATTTCTTTCCCTCGCAGCTTCATTTGATCGAAAGCGTCGATTCTGTTTTTTAGCGTTTGTTCAATACGTTGCCTTTCCAAGGGCACAGAATTGAGTTCGATCTGGTGAGCTTTGATTTTTTGGTCTCGGTCTTGAATAACCAGCAGCTGTTCGATCTCGGGCAGCATCGTATGCTCAGTCTAGAACAGGAAATCGGAAACGGAAAAGCAGATTTCGGATTGCGGATTACGGAATGTAAGGGGTTTCATTCCACAATCCGCAACCCCTAGTGTGCCGTCTCACCTAGAGTAATGACGTCGCCATTATAGGTGAGACGGCACACTAGTATACTTCCACTGGCGATCGTTTCCCATCGTCCGGACTTCGGTGCTTGGCCAACTCGGGCCCAAGCACCGCAACTCGGAGATGCCAGACCTGATCATCCAAGGATCGAAAAGCTTCCTCGGAAAAGGAGGTCGGCGGAGCAAGATGACGTTTGATCTCGGCGATTGCTGACAATGCTGGATCAAGCAGCTTGCTCGGAAAACGGCGGAGCGTGTCATATGCTTCGCGTACCATCGCGATGCGATGGCAAATCATCGCAAGATGATTTCCGGCGGTAACTGCTCCAGAGATGGCTTCCGCAAATCCGACCTCATTGATAATTGCACCCATGTCGAGGTCATCCGTCATAACTAGTCCATTGAAACCAAGTTCCACTTTCAGTAGATCGGTAACCACGCGCTGGGAGAGGCTCGCCGGAATTTTTTCTGGATCTAGCGCCGGATACCAGGCGTGCCCGATCATCATGCTGGAAACTCGATCGACAAATGCTCGAAAAATCGTGAGTTCACATTCCTCGAGTTCGGTTCGCGAGCGCTCAATGGTAGGAAGATCGTGATGGGGATCCAGGCTGGCCGCTGCGTAACCAGGGAAATGCTTTCCGCAACTCAGAACGCCAGTCGAAAGTAGTCCATCATGAAAGGCTCCGGCAAATCGGATCACCCGAGGCACCGAAATGCCCCAGCAGCGGCCGCGCAACGAATTGTCCGCCTCATCGTCAAACGAGATGTCCAAAACTGGGCAAAGATCGAGGTTGAACCCAAACAGTCGGAGTAAGTTGCCGGTGAGTTCTCCGTGCGCTCGAATGAGATTCTCGTCACCTTTTTGCCGAAGCTGCTGGGCGTTGGGCGGTTCATTGCCGATCAGCTTTAGACGTGAAACGCGGCCGCCTTCCTGATCAATGGCGACAATTGGCTCGATGACGCAAAGGTCGCGCAGATCGTCCACCAATTTTCGTAGCTGACTCGGGGTGCGAATGTTTCGACCAAACAAAACAAAACCCCCAGGCTGAATTTGCCGAAATGCATTCGCCGTCTCGGGGTCCAATTCGGGACCAGGAACTCCGACCAGCAAAAGTTGACCCGAATCACTTCGTTCCATAGGCTGAGCCCAATGATACGGGAGAGTTGTGAGATGGCGATGATAACTTTTCGCTTTCAGCATTAGTTGGCCAGAATTTGATGAAGATCGCGATTTACGGCGGCACATTTGATCCGATTCATCACGGACACCTGATTCTGGCTCGACAAGCTTTAGAAGAACTGAATTTAGACTTGGTAACGTTTGTTCCGGCAGCTGAGTCGCCCTTTAAAGCCAATCACCAAAGCGCTCCGGCTGAGCACCGACTGCAAATGGTAAAGCTGGCCATCGAGAATGAACCGGGCTTCGTCGTGGACTCCCTGGAGATCGATCGCGGCGGAACCTCCTTCTCAATTGATACCGTGCTGGCCATCCGAAAGAAGTTTCCCGATTCCGAGCTCTTTTTTCTCATAGGTGAAGATAACGCCGATCTCTTGGCCCGATGGCATCGATATGGAGAACTGGAGAAGTTGGTTCGGTTCATTGTTTTGAGTCGAACCAGTAAACGTCTAGCGAAACGCTATCCTGTCATTCGTCGGCATTTCGAGATCTCTTCGACGGAAATCAGGAACAGGGTTGCTAATCGCCAGCAGATCACGTATCTGGTTCCAGAAGCTGTCTTGCGGTATATTCAGGACCATAACCTTTATCAAGGAGAGCGCTTATCGGCCCGGAGGAGTTAGTACGGCGTTGCGCAGAACTAGCCGAGGATAAAAAGGCCGAAGATATCGTCGTCCTTGATTTGCGCGGCATCTCGTCTTTCACCGACTTTTTCGTGATTTGCTCGGCCACCTCCGAACCGCATCTCAAAGCCATTAGTTCGGGAATTCGAGAAGGTTTGCACCGAGAACTTAGCTTGTCCCCGCTTTCTTCGGAAGGAGTCCCGGCCAGCCAATGGCTGGTGATCGATTACAACGACGTGCTTGTTCACATTTTCCACGCGGAGAAGCGACGGTTTTACGCGCTGGAAAATCTCTGGAGTGATGCGCCTAGGGTGAGCTATTCTCTTTGATCAAATTGCTATGTTGAAGCACCGGGATGCCATCGTTCGCCTGCTCACCGACGAGGATCCGGCGACTATCGATCTAACCAAACGCCAACTCGTTTCCTTCGGACCTACGATTATTTCCGACCTGCGCGATTTGCTGACTTGCGCCAACGATCTCGTTGGCGGCCACGTCCAGGACGTGATCGCCGAGATTGAGACCGAAAATGCTGAAAAGAAATTAGAAGCTCTTTGCGCCGACGTCGCTTCGGCTCAAGTCCTGGAAGAGGCTTGTTGGTTGCTTGCTCAGTTCTTCCTACCCGGCCTTGATGTTCCCGCCTATGCAAAGCGATTCGATCTCTGGGCATCCGAGTTACGCGAAAAGACGATCGCCACCCAATCGGATCTCTCTCGAGTTCAAGTTTTCGGAGACTTTTTTTCGAAGCAACTCGGATTCCGAGGCAACTCGGAAAACTATTACGATTTAAAAAACGCGCTTTTGCCTTTTGTGATCGACGCGCGCCGCGGGATCCCGTCGTCGCTTTCGCTCGTCTACATTTTCGTGGCGGCACGCGCCGGATGGATTATTGATGGGGTCAATTTGCCAGGCCATTTCATTGTTCGCCATGGCAGCGTGCTCTTTGATCCATTTCACGGTGCGCAGATTCTTTCCGTTCGCGATTGTCAGAACATCTTTCGCCGCCAGGACCTGCCAATGGGCGATGACAGTTTAGATCCGCTCAGTCCGCGTCTTATCCTCATGCAAATTCTTGCCAACCTGGCATATATCCTGGAAGGCGAAGAGGAGTTTGAACAATCGACCAAGCTTACCTTCTGGATTCGTCTCCTTAATCAGGCATGAGTGCTTCGTGGCCGGTAGAAATCGTTAACACTGGTACGGAGCTTTTGTTCGGCAGCGTGGTTAACACCCATCTGGCCTACCTCGGACAGCAGCTTTTCTCGCTCGGGCTTCGAGTCGACCGCCAAACCACTGTCCCGGACGGTCTGGCCATTGCTGATGTCGTTCGAGAGGCGACGTCTCGTTCTCAACTGGTAATCATCACCGGCGGGTTGGGTCCCACTTCTGATGATGTAACGCGTGAAGTGGTAGCGGAGCTAACCGGTAGAACCCTGCGTTTTGATGAAAGCGTCTTCGCAAGAATCGAAGCGCACGTGTTGAAGCGGGGATTCCATTTTTCCGATGCGATCAAGCGCCAGGCCAACGTCCTCGAGGGTGCTACGGTTTTGCCAAATGACTTTGGTACAGCGCCTGGGCTTTACCTTCCCGCAACTCCGGCGTTTCCGGACCTCTTTATGTTTCCCGGACCTCCACGGGAGTTGCGCCCGATGTTTCAGACTTACGCAACGCCGATTATCAGAAAGATTGTCGGCCACTCGGATTTGCGCGCGATGGTGTTTCGAACCACCGGAATTGGAGAGTCAGCTATCCAGGAGCTGGTGGGAGCTGATTTGGCCACGATCCCTGCGGTCGAAGTTGGGTACTGTGCGCATGTGGGTGCGGTCGACCTCAGGCTGATCGGGCCTGGGAGCGCGGTTGAGCAGGGCGCGACAATCGTTCGAGACAAACTTGATTCGTATATCGTCAGCGCCGACGGGAGAGCGTTAGAAGAGATCGTGGTCGAACTGTTGACCAAGCGAAATGAAACGCTGGCGGTTGCCGAATCATGTACCGGAGGTTACCTGGCAAGCTGCGTTACCAACGTATCTGGCTCATCGGCCGTATTTCTGGAGGGCAATGTCACTTATTCTAATGAGGCGAAAATTCGTGCCTTAGGCGTTCCAGGGCTGCTCATTGAACGATTGGGAGCAGTCAGCGAAGAGGTCGCTGCGGCAATGGCGGAAGGGGCTCGAGCCCGGTCGGGCGCTAGTTACGCGCTTTCCACCACCGGCGTTGCCGGGCCCACTGGTGGAACGGAAGAAAAACCGGTCGGAACGGTATTTATTGGCTTGGCCTCCGCAATGGGTTCGACCGAAGTACAGAAGCTCTTTTATCCCAGCGACCGCCTCACCTTCAAACAAGTCGTAACACAACGAGCGTTGGATCTGTTGCGAAGAAGGCTGTCATTCTCGCCTTAGGCTCGAATGACCGATCACGCCATCAGATGTAGTAACGCCTCTTGCGAAAATTGATCATGCGGAAGCTCGCCGGTCACAAATCCTTCCCGGATCGTAATAATCCGCCGGCTTAAACTCAGCAATTCCGGCAACTCGGAGGAAATCATGAGAAGCGCGACTCCTTGGCAGGCGATTTCGTCGAGAAGCTCATAAATCTCCGCCTTCGCACCGACATCAACACCTCGTGTCGGCTCATCAACCATCAGCAGTTCACAACTGCGGGCCAGCCACTTCGCGATCGCCACCTTTTGTTGGTTGCCGCCGCTGAGCCCTGCCGTCACCGAGTCCAGCGAAGGCGCCTTTACCCGCAATCGATTTGTTAGTTTCTGCACTTCGATCCGTTCTTTGCCTTGATCGACAAATCCAAGGCGACTAAAGAAATCAAGATGCGGCAGCGAAATGTTGTCCAAAATACTCATCATGAGGACCAGCCCTTCCTTTTTGCGGTCTTCCGGCAGGTAACCCATCCGCCTCTTCATTGCCTCATTCACGTTGCCAAGGCGGACCTTCTTTCCTTTGACGTAAACGTCTCCTGTCGCCTGTCGATCCAGTCCGAAAATCGCTTTCGCAATCTCGGTTCGCCCAGCACCAACCAACCCCGCCATACCGACGATCTCGTTCTTTCGAACGGTCAGCGAAACCTTCTCAAACTTTCCAATTGAAGAGAGATTCTCGACTCGCAGAATCTCCTCGCCTGGCGTCAAATCGAGATGCTTCGGTCGCTTGGCCAGCACATCTCGGCCGACCATCTGACGAATTAATCGTTGGCGATTTGTTTGAGCAATCGGCTCGGTGGCAACGTGCTTACCGTCTCGCAATACGGTCACGACGTCACTGAGGCGAAAAATCTCGTCCATTCGGTGTGACACATAAATGATCGTCGTTCCGCGCCCCTTCAGGCGCCCGATCAAGTTGAACAGCTGCTCGCTCTCGTTGACGGAGAGTGAACTGGTCGGCTCATCAAAGATGATGATTCGCGCGTTGATTCCGACCGCGGCAGCGATCTGCACCATCTGTTCCTGACCGGTGGTCAGTTGCGCTACTGGCGTATGCACGTCCATATCGACGCCGATTTCTCCCATCAGTTCTTGGGCTCGACCCGCCAAACGCGCGCGATCGACAAACCCAAATTTCTGCGGTGTCGTACCGAGCTGCAGATTCTCTGCAACACTCAGATTGGGGCAAAAGGCCAGCTCCTGATGCACCAAAGCAATGCCAAGTTTCTGAGCAGCGAGCGGATCGGTGGCATGCACCTCTTGTCCCTCGATTTTGATGACACCAGTGTCGGCAGTGTAGATGCCGCCGATGATTTTTCCTAGCGTGCTTTTTCCGGCGCCGTTCTCGCCCATCAATGCGTGGACGGAGCCTTTTTCAAAATCGACAGAAACATCGTCCAGCGCGCGGACGCCAGGAAAAATCTTCGAGATATGCTCAACGCTGAGAAAGGCCACGGTGATCGATAAGGGCGCGCTCCGGCACGTCTGTGGGCCTGGTAGGAACCGCGGCCGCCCGTCCGCGCAACGCTCTTTGAGACAGAAATTACAGATTTAAGTGCTCTCGGAGTCTTCTCCGAGAGCACAGTCGAAGTTTAGCAATAGTTAACTAGCTCATTTGGGCAACCACTTTTCCCAATTCTTGGCAAACTCATCTACGTTTGATTTGGTAACCGGGATAAGGTCAGCCTTTACGAAGCTGGAAGGGGGATTCTTGTGGTTCGCGGCTTTATCGTAGAGCATTTTCACTGACTCGGTGCCCCACTCGTAGACTTGCTGAGCGAGCAGCACTTGGACGTGACCATCGCGCAGATATCCGAGTTCGGCCGGAAGAGCATCGACGGCAACGACTTTAACGCTGCCTGGCGTGAACTTAAGGGCATTGTCAGTGAAGAGCGGCCAGCCGCCAACCATCGCCCATCCGGTAATCTCCGGATGTGCTTGCATCACTTGCTCCACTTTTGCGGCAGCATCCTGCGGCGTTTCTTTGTGATAATAGGTGTCGATGATCTTGATACCAGCTGATTTTTTAGCCTCTTCCTTTACCCCGGCTACTCGCTTCTGCAGATTCGGCGCATTTTGGTTACCGGCCAAAATCGCGACGACTCCTTTGCCATTCATCTCTTTGGCGAGTTCGGCCATCACTTTATGCCCGCAGTCGATATCGTCGGTTCCGAAGTTGGCGAGCCGCTTGCTCTTGGGCACATCGGAATCGAAGCAAACGACAGGGACACCCTTAGCAACCGCCGCATTGATGGCGTCGGTAAGCTTGTTAGCGTCGGAAGCGCTCACTGCGATACCGTTCGCTCCAGCGTTCACGAGTGTTTCGATCGCTTCGACCTGTTTTTGTGGATCTTCCTCGTTCGGCGTACGCCAATCAATCTTGATGGTTACACCATTTTTTTCGCCTAAGGCTTTCGCCTCGTCTTCTGCGCCGGTCTTCGCTGCTTGAAACACCGGGTTATTGTTTGATTTGGCAACTATGCCAAAAGTGTAGGTTTTCTCCGCAGCGAAACTGCCTGCTGCGAGCAAGCCGAAAAGGCTTGCGACGGCTATTGTTGTTTTTCTTGTCATGGGGATGGGGTTAAAAAGCGGAGGGGTTTAGGATGGGCTTCAACTCTGGGCAGCAGGGACTGGGGTGTCGCTTGTCTGAACAACCTCTTTCTTGATATGAGCAGTACGCGCCAGCAATCTGCGATCACTAATCCAGCGATTGAGCTGATCCAGCAACACCGCAGTTATAACTACAGCACCAGTGACGATTTGGCTATAGTTTTGCGGAATGCCAAGGATGATCATTCCGGTTGAAATCATTTGCAAAATAACCGCACCGAGGACCGCCCCCAGGGCGCTACCTTTACCCCCGACCAGAGAGGCGCCGCCGACAACTGCCGCAGCGATCACCGTGAGTTCATATCCTTGCCCGTCACCGGACGATCCGGCGCCATAATACCCCAAAGCCAAGACTGCACCGATTCCGGCGGTCAGACCACTAATCGTGTAGGCCAGCAGTTTAATCCGCCCGACCCGAATGCCGCTGTAACGACTCGCGGTTTCATTGCCGCCGATGGCGTAAATTCTTCGTCCGATCGTCATCCTGGCTAGAAAAATACCGCCGACAACGCAGACCAAGATCATAACGATCAAGGGCACCAGACTGAGATCGCCGATCACACCCTGTCGAACAAAGTCACGGAAGCTTTGCGGAAAATCGCCGATCGATTGCCCGTTGGTTGATACGAAGGCGATGCCTCGATAGATGGCCATCGTACCGAGAGTGATGATAAATGGATGGACGTTGAATCCAACGGTCATGAGGCCATTGAAAAGCCCGCAAATCAGTCCGACACCGATCGTAATCAGAACCCCTACACAGGCCATCCAAGGACTTCCATCCGATCCGAACTGGTTCATGTAGATTGCCCCCGCCACCGAGGCGAGCGCGTAGACCGATCCGACTGAGAGATCGATTCCCGCGGTAATGATAACCACAGTCATTCCCACCGCCATGATCGCGAAAAAGCTCGTATCCTTGGCAATCTGCGTGAGCGTTTCGGCGTTGAGGAATTTATTTAGCTTGGTTAAAACCGGGACCTCTTGGCCACTCGCGTCTGTTTGCATGACTCGAGTAGGCTGGCCGTCGGGTCCGGTAACGATTTTAGGACGCTCGACTTCGCCGCCAAAAATCGTTAGGAGCAACCCCAGGACTAACATTACGAGGATTAGGCCGCCCTCGGGGAATTTAGAGAAATTAAGCCTGAACTTGGGGAGGAACGACATTGCAACGGTTTACCCTCTCTATTGTAACCACTGGGGATGTCAAGGGTTGGACTGAGGAATGATGAAGCATTGCTGGGTCTTGCCGATCGGGAATTTTATTCAATCAGGAATTTCTTTTGTAACTCGAAAAAAACCGTATACCTCTCCCTTCAATTTTCCACCCTTACTACCGTCCCAACGTTCACCTTCGCGTAAAGATCCTGGGCCACCTCCGACGGTAGTCGAATACACCCATGCGATGCCGCGTACCCAGGGAGGATACCCACATGCATGCCTACCCCTTCCCAAGTAAGGCGCATAAACCAAGTCATCGGTGCACCCTCGAAATGACTGCCGCTCGGAGCACTATCGATTAACGCGCTGACACCACCTCGAACGATCCGACCATGCGAATCGACAAAGTTACCGTATACATTGGAACGATGATCGGGATCTTTTTGCAAAATCGGAAAAGTACCGGCGGGAGTCGGGCGCGCCCTCTTTCCGGATGATACGGGCGAATCAATCGCCGTTTCCTCACCTGCCTTCACGAAAAGCCGTTGCCGGGAGAGGGAGACTACGATCGAGATGTTCTGCGGAGTCAATTTGTCGTAAACCGCCTTATTAATTACCGCCGGAGCTTGTCCAGTAACCAGTTGGCTCGGCGCAGTGATTTTCGCCTTTTCCTGCGACTTGAACCAAAGGAAGTCGCCACGAGCAGGCAGCACGGCAAAAACAAGTACGGAGAGGATAGACAATGCCGGGCAAAGGCTCAGCCGGTGTGTTAAATAGTTCATCTGCTGCGTGATAGTCCGTTACCGATAGCGGATTTGCTGATGACGAATCAATCTAAAACCAGGCTGACACCCAAGCCGGATGAGCCAGGACACTTAATGGTAGAGGGTAATTTCCAACGGTCAAAGGGGATTCACTGCTAAACCGGTGGCGCACCGGACTGGTTCCCGCTACCGTTTCCCCGTTTTCGCTACCCTTTTTGCGTCCAATCATGCTTCACTTGATCGATTCCCTTCATCTGAACACTCCCGGGGTTATTTGCGTTGCGGTGATCGAGACCGCGCCAGACAACCTCATCATGATCGACTGCGGCCCGGCCAATGTATTTGAAAACGTAGTAAGCGAACTTCGCCGGCGCGGGCTACATCCCGAACATGTTCGACAACTTTTTGCTACACACATTCACCTCGACCACAACGGTGGAGCTTGGCGCTGGCAAAAAGAGTTTGGCACGATTATCCACGTTCATCCGAAAGGAGCGCCGCACATGGTCGATCCTGCACGGTTGGTGGCAAGCGCGACCCGAATCTACGGGGATCAAATGGACTATCTCTGGGGGGCGATCGAAGGAATCCCAGAGTATGCGGTCCGAAACACGCAAGACGGCGAAGTCATTCAGATTGGGGCACTGGACTTGCGGGTCGTTGAGACGCCAGGTCACGCCCAACATCACAATGCTTACTGGCTCTCCTCCGAGCGCCTGCTTTTTGCCGGCGATATCGCCGGCGTAGCTGTCGGTAGCGGCCCGATCCTCCCACCGTGTCCTCCCCCCGATATTGATATAGAAGCCTGGCATTCCTCTATTGCCAAAATCCAGAAAATCGACCCGGACCGGCTCGGTCTGACTCATTTTGGCCTGTTCACCAATCCCAAAGCGCACCTGAAAGAGTTGAGCGACCGTCTGTCGACTTGGGCCGAGTGGATGAAAAATGCTCTGCGAGCGGGCAAATCCGAAGAAGTGATCGTTCCGGAATTTCAACAATTTGCGGAGCAAGAACTATTGCGTTCCGGCATTGGCGAGAAAGGGGTAGCGGTCTATGAACAGGCCGATCCGGCCGCTATGAGCGTCACTGGTCTGAGCCGATATTGGAAAAAACATCATCCGGAAGCGTTGGCGATCAGCAGTTAGTGGTTTCACCGTTTTCGCCTCTGTCGTTTCGGCTATCGGCTATTGGCTATTACTCTCCGCCTCCTGTATGCTGCCTGGTTATGGAATCTCCTAGCCCAAACACTCCAAACTGGAACTGGAAGGAAGTCGAAGAGCAGTTTCGAAAACGGCCGTTGGAATCCGCTGTGGTCTCGGTTTTGCTGGGTTTGTTATTGAGTCTCTCTCCGATTCGAGGCCTGATCAGCCTGGCGTTTCGTCTCGCCCTCTTCGCACTTAAACCGGCTTTGCTCATTTTGGGGAGCCTGAAACTCTACGAGTACATCAAGCAACAAGCTTCTGTTTCAGATGAAACACGCTAATGTTTCCTGTTTGGATAGCGGGTGTATTCGGTCTAAAGTTTTTTGACCCTACGCGAAGGAGCTGATAAGGAGTTCGCAAATAGAAAAAATGAAATTACTGGCTTTATTGGGTGCGTTACTGGTTTCAGCCGCTTTAGTCCAAGCGAATGCATGCGACGATTTTGGACAAGCGGTCGATACGTTTATCGCTAGCATTCGTGATTCCGGAAAGAAGTTGGACCAGGTTGCCAATGCCCACGATTTTGCCCAAGCACTCAACGTCTTTTCTGACGCAACCGAGACTTTTACCAAGCGTGTAAAGGAATTGGGACCCGACCTCGTCAAACTGAGCTCAGCGAACCCCGACACACCGCCAGCCGGCTGTGATAAGGCGCAAGAGCGCCTCTCCAGTTTCGAGTCGGATCTCAATTCGATCGGAGCAAAGTTCGGAACTCAAGGCCAAAAGTACATCAACGATGACGAAGTGAAGCAAGCCTTCGAGCGGCTCAAGAACCTCCAGATCAAGGAAAACTGACCACAAACGATTGGCTATTGGCTATAGATTATTGGCTATTACTTGATGTGCGGACGCTATCGGCGCACCACTCGCGAAGAAGAACTCGCTCGGCGATGGAGTATTCCTATCCCGGTTCAGAGCGATCTGCCCATCTCGTGGAACGTAACTCCGAGCACCGAAGTGCTGGCAATCCGAGTTAGGCGCGACACCAAGGCGCAATCGTTCGATTGGCTCCGATGGGGTTTGATCCCCTACTGGTCCAAGGATAAGCGAATCGCTTACAGCACGATTAATGCACGGGCCGAGACCATCGATACTACCCCGGCGTTTCGGCGGGCATTCCAAAAACGTCGGTGCCTGATTCCGGCGGATGGATTCTATGAGTGGCGAAAAACTCGGCCTCCTAAAGTTCCGTTCCACATCTCGCTCAAGAACGAAACGCCATTTTGTTTTGCTGGAGTTTGGGAAGCCTGGCAAGACCCGGAAACACAGGAATGGCTACGCTCCTGTTCGATCATAACGACCGAGGCTAACGATCTTATTGCGCGGATCCATGACCGAATGCCCGTTATCTTGCGGGAAGCGGATTTTCCGATCTGGTTGAGCGAGACCGGCGAGGCAGACCTGAAATCGTTGCTTCGGCCTTATCCATCTGAGGAAATGCAGATGTGGGAGATCAGTTCCCGTGTCAACTCTCCGGTCAACAACGATTCCGCGATCATCGATCCGGTCCCGCTGACCAGTTAGAGGTTACAGGTTGCGGGTTGCGGGTTGGCGGTTCGCTTGCAGCTCTCCGCTCTCCAGCAATTTGTCATTTGTCATGCGCAGACTGGCCCAGCATCTTTTCGAGAATATGGACGTCGATTAGTCGATCGAACTTACGGCCAAGCTCTTTGAGGGTTCCAATGTGAACGAAGCCCATACTCATATTGAGATGCAGACTTTCCTCGCTTCCCTCGGCGACTCGGGCAAGCAGAGTGTGAAATCCTGGCCGGCGAGCCTCAGCTTTCGGGGCGAGCGGAAGAATCGGTGGCGGGAATCAATGATTAGTGCCGGGAGCTCCCCCATTCAGCCAGCGCACTCATCCACGGAAATTTGGAAGCATCTGTTTCATGCTGCGCAATCAACGCTGCGACCTTGTGGCGAAATGCTTCCATGTGCTCATCTTTCTTGTCTAAAGCGTGCGTGATCAGGGTGGCGATCATAAATTCCAACAAGAGATTCGATAGCTCCTGCAAAAAAGGCACTTCGGGAGCGTTTTGCTCGCGCAAGATTTCGAGATATCGATTCAGTTCTGCCCAGAGATTACTGAAAGCGGCTTGCCGCGAAATCTCGGCCGCTACCCGACTCGCTCGCCACAATTGAATGGAATAGAAAGTGTAAACGAGCGTTGAAATAGTAACGACCGCAGTGAGGATCAGCGGAATTGCATTCATGTGCGCCTTTTTTTGAGTGACAGTGCTAACAAGTCTCCGCTGAATGCAAGTTTGAACTGGAATTTCCACTCTCGATCCAGTCTAGTGCACCGTCTCGCATATAATGGTGCTGTCGTTGCGTTCTAAATTCTGGCTTCTAGATTCCAAATTCTGTTAGGCAACAACATATGCGTAAAGTTAACACTGACACCATAGTGGAGGACAGTTGGTCTTCATCCAAAGGGAAATTTGCGGGTGCCGGCAAACAAGTCTCAGAGGCATTGGGACGTAATCCGTCATCCACCGATCTCATGGAGCGGCATCCATTTGATGTGGAGATTTTGCGTATCCCTCCGGGAAAGACCCCCTACCCCTATCACTCGCATAGTGCGCAATGGGAGTTTTACCATGTGCTATCAGGCAGGGGCGTCGTGCGACACCAGGATGGAACGACACGAATCGAGTCGGGCGATGCATTCATCTTCCCGCCAGATCAACCTCATCAACTCATCAACGACAGCTTGGAGGATCTTGTAGTGTATGTGGTGGCGGACAATCCGATCGGCGAATCAAACTATTTTCCAGATAGCGGAAAATGGACCGTCCGCTCACCCGAGCGCCGGCTGATCCGCTCCGAATCGCTCGAGTACTACGATGGGGAGGAATGAAATGGGGAATGCGGAATGCGGATTGCGGAATGGAA
>Ga0137401_10000059_pt1 | contig 33150 bp, 31 predicted proteins | sample CZOMad1_1_16fung_FD_108286 | JGI IMG/M metagenome (GOLD analysis project Ga0137401, IMG submission 108286) | Vadose zone soil fungal communities from Angelo Coast Range Reserve, California, USA - CZOMad1_1_16fungal (Illumina Assembly) | ecosystem: Environmental > Terrestrial > Soil > Vadose...
CGGGCCTTCCCGCCCGGCTCTACCTAGCCTACATCCGCCGGAGTATTCCAATTGGCGAACAACGGGATCTCTTCATCCAAAACCGAATACTCGGTAACCAGATGATCGCTTACGAGCCGTCGAACGAAATCCTGCAACCGCAGACGTCGTTCCGCAATTTGGCTGATCGCGAGACGAAACGCTCTCTTCGGGTAAACTGCAACGAGCGGCTCATAATGTTTGCCGATTCTGGGCACGATTCCCTGACCGGCGCGACATTTTCGCAGTAACTTCAACAATGTGAGCTTTTCGATACGCGCGACATCGACGGCCAAGCAGAGCAGTAGATCGCTGGTCGTCTGCTCGAGACATGAAGCAATACCGCTCAAAGGACCTGCATCAGACCATTGGTCGAGAATTATCTTCGCACGGGACAGACCGTCTACTCGGCTCGGACCCGAGTAGAGCAGTTCTTCTGGTTCCAGGCTCTCCAAAATTCGGAGCTGTCTCACTCGAAGCGGTACGGTTTCGCCGTGCCAGTTTATGGCTATCTCCCCTTTATCTCGGCCCATTCGAATCGACCAGCCCCCGGCTAGTAAAGCTGCGGAAAAATTGCCCTTGAACCAGCCGTCGGTCGGATTTGATTGCACAGCTGAACAGTAGCTTGCAGATTTCAAAGGAAAAGCCACGTCCGCATGCGCTACGCGAAAGCCTTGCCGGTAGGGTCTCTGACCCGGCTGCCATGCCGCTCGACTCCAAATCCGACGGGCTGCTGGGAAAAAGCTTTCGCAAGTATTCGCCTTCTGCTTGATCGTGCACGCAGACGTCAGAACGCAGGGCGTTTTGAAGCTTATGCAAAATCGCATCGATGAACAGTTTGAGGCACTCCGTCGCAACGGACGAGCTGGATTCGCCGCTTATATTACTGGTGGAGATCCTAATCTTGAGCGCACCATCGACATCGCCGTGGGCTTAGCGGAGACCGGAGTTGATTTTCTAGAACTGGGCGTACCCTTCTCTGATCCGCTAGCAGACGGCATCGCCAATCAGCTCGGAGCGCAGCGCGCACTCGCATCGGGAACAACTCTCCCAAAACTGCTTTACACAATTTCTCAGATTCGTTGCCGGATCCCGATCCCAATTATTCTCTATAGTTACCTCAATCCGATCTACCAATATGGGTTCGAGCAATTCGAGCAAGACGCGCTAGCTGTGGGAATTGACGGATTACTGCTCCTCGATTTGCCTCCGGATGAGCATTCGTTGTCGGATCGAAGTAGCTTTCTTCATCGGATCCGTTTAATCGCCCCAACCACCAGCGAGGAGCGAATCAGAACTATCGCGGCGCGAGCAAGCGGCTTCATCTATTATGTTTCCCGGGAAGGTGTAACCGGAGAACAGAGAACTTTATCCGATTCGATTGGTGCCCAAGTGGAGAAAATCCGACGCTATTCTGCTCTTCCAATTGCTGTCGGGTTCGGTATTTCCAATCCGGAACAAGCCGCACAAGTGGCGGCATTGGCTGATGCTGTCGTGGTGGGGAGTGCGATTGTGCGCAGGATCGGGGAACTAGCGAATGAATCAGACATCGTCTCCCGTCTTCGCGAGCTTGTTCATCCCATGGTCGAAGCTGTGAAATCGATAAAGAAATCAAGTCGGTAGGTCAGCTCGCCAGCGTCGAACATAAAAAAGGCCACTGTGCGGCGGCTCTACGGAAAGGAGGATTTAAGCTACTAGGTTCGGAAACCACTTCTTCCAAAGTGGAGTCAGATATGGGTACTCCCAGCGCTGCCCGGTGAAAGCCTTAATGATGCCCATGATCCAAAGGACGAAATAACCGATATAGAAAACGAAAATCAACAGGCCGAGCAGAATGGCGAAGAGCCACCCAATCAGCGGAATATGCGCGAAGATCTGTAGAACGATCATAAGCGCAAAAAACAACACGAAAGTGCTGGCCCCAAAATAAATACTCTGCACCGCCCAATGCCGCACCAAGCTGTCTTTCTTCTCGATAAAATAGAAGATGATCCCTCCGATCAGCGGAAAGATTGCACACAGCCCGGCCCCGACATTGGAGGGAAGTCCCGTATCGCTCGAAGCAGAAGTTCCAGACATAGAATTATATAGAGATGGAAATAGAAGGATTTTCGGGGCGATCGTAAAATCCGTTGTTAGAATGTCAAGATTTCGTGCAAGAATCAGAGACTGGCGCTCCCGGCCGTGTTTCTTTCAGTGCTGATCCCGGACTCCGGCAAATTTCGCCTGGGCAGACAGGGATTTCGCGTTACTTTGGCCGTTCTATGTTGAGCGCCGGGATCGTTGGTCTGCCTAACGTTGGCAAATCCACTCTTTTCAACGCAGTGACGCGGACGCGGAAAGCGGAGGCAGCCAATTATCCGTTCTGCACCATCGAGCCAAATCAAGGGGTCGTGACCGTTCCCGACCCTCGCTTAGATCAATTAGCCGCCCTTTCGAAGTCGCAAAGGGTCGTTCCGGCGGCGATCGAGTTTGTTGATATTGCGGGATTGGTTCGCGGTGCGAGCCAAGGTGAGGGTCTCGGGAACCAATTTCTTAGCCACATCCGTGAGGTGGACGCAATTGTTCAGGTGGTCCGATGCTTTATCGACGATGATATCCACCATGTAAGCGGATCGATCGATCCAATCCGCGACATCGATGTAATCAACACCGAGCTCATTCTGGCCGATATCGCCTCCTTGCAAAAGCGCAGTGAGCGCCTGCAGAAACAGGTTCGTTCCGGTGATAAAACTGCAAAAATCGAAGCTGCTCTCATCGAGCGAATGTTACCGCATCTCAATGAAGGTAAACCGGCCACGACGTTTTCCTGTTCGGCCGAGGAAGCTTCGGTTGTACGTTCTTTTTTCCTGCTCACCGGAAAGCCGACCATTTTTGCGTGTAACGTCGCGGAAACCGATTTGGCGGCTTTCTCACAGCAGAGCCAGATTGCAGCATCTCACTACGTCACGCGCGTAAGCGAGTATGTCGCAACGCATCTTTCGACCCAATCGGTGGTGATCAGTGCCCAGATCGAAAGCGAACTAACCGATCTATCTCCAAGCGAAGCCACCGAGTATCTGACCGGCTTAGGCGTAAAGGAGAGCGGCGTCGGAACCCTGATTCGCTCAGTCTACCAACTTTTGGGCCTACGGACTTATTTCACAACCGGAGAGAAAGAGACACGGGCCTGGACTATCCACACTGGGGATAAGGCTCCGCCCGCCGCCGGAATTATTCATTCCGATTTTGAACGCGGCTTCATTGCGGCTGAAACCCTCCATTTTGACGATCTCATTCAACTCGGGTCATTCGCTAAGGCTCGGGAAGCAGGAAAGTTGCGCATCGAAGGCAAAGAGTATGTCGTCAAAGACGGCGACGTGATGGAGTTCCGATTCAATGTTTAGTAACAGGAGGTCACAGAGATAACAGAGGAACTACGTCGCAACCGACCGTAAGGCTTTTTTTTTGATAAACCGTCTTCGCGCGCCGCTGCGCGACCGCATTTAACCCCTCCTGAGACCTACCAGCCGTTCCCAGCGGTCCGATAGCGAGCAACGGCTCTTTTCCCTTGGTTCCCTGAATTCCCTGATGCGGTCGGTTGCGACGTAGTTCCTCTGTTATCTCTGTGACCTCCTGTTCAAAATCCGCCTCTGTGCTCTCCTGTAGCAATAGAGCGATCTAGCCCGAAACCATTTTACACCGGGAGTCTTCTGCGCAAGGTTCCGCCCTTACAGATGATTCGTTGTACCGTTTTTTTCGCCTTAGCAATCGCAGCGAGCGCGGTTGCCGAAACCTCGAAGCCCGATATTCACAAGAGTCTGGTTCGGATTACGACGACATCACAGGACCCAGACTACCGGGTACCCTGGAATCCCGGTAATATCACCGTCGGAATCGGAGCAGGATTTGTGATCGATGGAAACCGGATTTTAACCAACGCGCATGTCGTGAGTAACGGTCGATTGATTGTGGTCGAGAAGGAGAACGATCCGAAGGAGTACATCGGGAAGGTGGAGTTTATCGGCAGTGATTGTGACTTAGCGGTCGTGAAAGTCCAAGACTCGAACTTCTACAAGGGAACTGCTCCCGTCCATTTTGGAGGGTTGCCGACAGTGCAGTCGCTGGTCGACGTTTTCGGGTATCCGATCGGCGGGTCACGACTTTCGGTCACTCACGGAATTGTTTCTCGAGTCGATTTTCAAAATTACACTTACTCCGGGGTTGATCAGCATCTAGCCGTTCAGATCGACGCGGCTATCAATCCGGGAAATTCCGGTGGCCCGGTACTACAGGACGGAAAAGTGGTCGGCGTGGCCTTCCAAGGATATACCGGTGATGTCGCGCAAAATACCGGCTATATGATTCCAACCCCGGTGATCCAGCGTTTTCTTAAGGATATCTCCACCGGCCGGTACAATCGGTATGTCGACTTATCGATCAGCTATTTTAAGCTGTTGAACACCGCCGAACGCCACGCATTAGGTCTTCCCGATGACAATATCGGGGTGGTGGTCAGTTCGGTCGAAAAGGATGGTTCGTGTGCGGGAAAACTCCAGGAGGGCGATGTAATGCTCTCCATTGACAATCATCCGATCGCTAGTGACGGAAATGTTCGATTGGATGGAGATAACTTGGATCTGGCCGAAGTCGTCGAACGGAAATTTAAGGGAGACAAGGTGAAGATTGGAATTTTACGGAACCAACAACCGTTAACCGTAGAAGTCGAATTACAGCCAAACAACTCTTACCTCTTGCAGGCCAACCTCCACGAGGAAAATCCTAGATTTGTATTGTTTGGCGGTCTCGTATTCCAGCCGCTCTCACGGAACTTCATGGAGGCGTATCAGCCGGACGAGCTGCGAGTCCGATACTACTATGATTTTTATATCACGGATGAGTTATACGAGCAGCACCCGGAAGTCATCGTGCTTTCAAATGTCTTGGCCGATCCGGTGAACGCCTATGTATCCGATTTTCGCTTCCAGATTGTCGACGAGATCAATGGTCAAAAAATCAAACATTTGAGTGATGTCGCTCATGCGTTCGCCGCATCGGCCGATCAATATGTGATAAAGTTTCTCGGAAGCAGCCGTCCGGCAGTGCTAGAGAAGCACGCAGTGGAAGCAGCGCAACAACGTATAAAACGAAATTATAACGTTTCGATTGAACAAAACCTAGGACAAGAACGTCTCTAATGAAGTCCCTGCTTTTCTTTCCGCTCGTATTCGCGCTGGGCTGCTCGACACTCGCGGTGGCAGAGGACGCTGTTCCGCCGGCCGCAGCAACGCCCAAGGACAAGCCGGTTCCCGAATTGCAAAAGGGATCGGTTGTCCGGGTCAATTCCACCAATCAACAATACGACTTTTTTCGGCCGTGGAACAAGAAGGCGCCGTTCAATCGTCGCGGCATCGGAGCTGTCATCGACGGCAATGAAGTCGTCGTCGCGGCGGAATTGGTGGCCAACAGCAACTTCATCGAACTAGAAAAACCGGAGAGCGGCGAGCGAACCTCCGCGCAGGTAGTTGCGATTGATCATGAGACTAACTTAGCGCTGCTGAGGCCGAACGAAGAGCGCTTTCTCCAAACCCTTCAGCCGCTCGGGACTAACTCTACCGTCAAAGTGGGCGATCAACTTTCCGTGATCCAACTGGAAGCGAACGGTACGCCGGTATCCACGCAAGCGCTGGTCACGAGCGCGGAAGTTGGTCGCTATGTGCTGGAGGATTGTTCTTATCTTCTCTTCAAAATGAGCTGTCCTCTACAGTATCGGGAGAATAGTTTTACTTTACCAATTGTTAAGGATCATCAGCTGGCCGCGATTTTGCTCCGCTATGATCCGCGTTCCCAAACCGTCGAGGCTATTTCCGGCCCCGTCATCCAGCATTTCTTGCGCGAAGCCAAAAATACGGCTTATCGCGGTTTTCCGCGAATCGGGGTGCAGTTTTCCAGCATGCGCGACGCGGTATTGCGTCGTTATGTGAAGTTGCCGGACGCCGCCGGCGGCGTTTTTGTAGATGCCGTTCAGCGAAATAGCCCGGCCGCTAAAGCCGGTATACTGCCAGGCGACATTCTTTTGGCCATCGACGGCAAAGCAATCGACCCGGATGGCAATTACATTCATCCAATTTTTGGTAAGCTTTCGGTTACTCACCTGACCACGACCGAATTGTATTGTGGGCAAAGGACAAACGTGACCGTCTTCAGGAACGGTGAACAAAAAGATATTCCCGTGGAGCTGTTCCGCCAGCCGCCCGAAAGTTATATCGTTGATCCATATGTAATCGACCGCGCACCTCGGTATCTGGTGTTGGGAGGCTTAGTGTTCCAGGAACTCTCTCGGCAATATCTTCGGGAATGGGGCACCAATTGGGCCAAAGAGGCTCCGCAACGATTTGTTTATTACGATCGTTTTCAATCGGAACTTTTTCCTGAACCGCGGAAGATTGTTTTTTTAAGCCAAGTGATACCCACTGCAGACACGGTTGGGTACGAACAGCTCAACTACTTGATCGTCAATCGGGTGAATGGTCGAGAGATCCGGAACCTGGACGATCTGGCCCAGGCAATTCGGACGCCACAAAACGGATTTCAGAAAATCGAGTTCAATGAAGATCCGCGCGCCATCTATTTGGACGCTGGGCAGGCCGAGAGTACCGCAAAACAGTTGCAGGCCCTGTATGCGCTGCCAGCGTTACAACGACTATGAAATGGGGTGCGATCTTCGATTGGGATGGAGTAATTATCGATTCGTCCGCGCATCACGAGGAAAGTTGGGAACGTTTGGCGGCTGAAACCGGCCATACCCTTCCACCCGGACACTTCAAGCGCGGATTCGGCATGAAGAACGAAAGGATCATTCCCGACCTCCTCGGCTGGAGTTTTGATCCTGACGAGATCCATCGCCTTTCCCTCCGCAAAGAAGAGCTTTATCGAGAAATCGTTAAAGAATGGGGGATCGCCCCTCTGCCGGGGGTCGTGGCTTGGCTGGATAGTCTGCGAGATCGGGGCATTCCGTGCGCCATTGGTTCGTCCACGCATCGATTAAACATCAGTACTGGCTTATCGATTCTCGGATTTACAGAACGTTTCGCTGCCGTCATCACCGCGGAAGATGTTCGCAATGGCAAGCCAGATCCGGAAGTGTTTCTCACGGCAGCAGCTCGCATCGGACTAGCGCCGGAACGGTGCGTGGTCTTCGAAGATGCACTGGTCGGTATCGAGGCGGCTCATCGTGGTAGCATGCAGGTCGTAGCCGTGGCGACCACCAATCCCATCAGCATACTTAAGCAGGCCGATGTTGCCGTTCATCGTCTCGATGAGTTAACGGTGGACCAGCTTGCTTCTCAATTGGTAAGCAAATCGCTCGCCGACCAACCTGCTACCAACTAAGTAGCATCGACGACGTCGTTCGGAAAAAACTTGATCAGTGCGGACCTCAAGGCCTCGCTTGTTACCGGCTTATTTAGGACCAGATCGACTCCATTAACGGTTGAGCTCGAGCTTTTCATTAAGTCTCCGAACCCTGTCAGCATGATGATCGGCTTCGAATTTCCGGACTTGCGAACGGCCTCGACGAGCGCGGCGCCAGTCATCCTGGGCATTTCCTGATCAGTCACGAGCAGGTCGTAGCTCCCGGAGCGAAGAAGTTGCAATGCCTCCGTCCCACTTGAAGCCGCGGTTATCTCATGCTGATCTGCCTCCAGGAGCATGGTGACGAGATCGCGTGAAGTCTTCTCGTCGTCCACGATCAGAACCTTGAGAACTCGTCCAACTTTCTTCCCTGACGGCACAGCCTCCTGAGTAATTCCCGGAAATTTTGATCCCTCTGATTGCTCCGCTTGCCGATAGAAGTGTCGCAACCGATCGGCGACTCGATTAGCATCCTTCGCCGCCGAGAGGACGAGTTTAAGGTAATGGCGAGCTTTACCTCTGTCCTCAAGTAGCTGGTCTCTTTCCAGCATCAGTTCCACGTACCCTAAGATCGGAATGAGTGCATTGTTGAACTCGTGCGCCACTCCGGACGCCATTTTGCTGAACGTTTCCAATCGCGCTTTTCCAACCAACTGTTGTTCGTCGCGGATTTCCTGGATCAATTGCAATTCCGGCTCTTCCGGCAGCCCTGCCGATGTCGGCGATTCTGGCCGCGACGCTCGTCGGGTAAGATTAGTCACCTGATTTTCCAGAATTGCAATCTTGCTTCGCAGCGCCTCCTTTTCGCAAAGCAGCTCATGCCGTTCATATACCTGGTCGAAGAGGCTAATCAGATCGAATCGAGTCCACGGCTTGATCAGTAGGCGGCAAATCTCTCCCTCTCGCAACGCTCGATCTACTTCCGGAAGACCATAGGTGCCAGTAACCAGAACTCGGGACGCCAAAGGCTGAATTGCTCCGCATTCGCGCAAAAGATCAATGCCGGTGAGCTCCGGCATGCTTTGATCCGCGACCACAACTGCGAACAAAGTTTGATTCAGGTGGTGCCGCGCTTCCGTGATGCTCGCAGCCGGCGTTACTACGTAACCTGCTCGAGCGATTTGATCCGCGAGAATTCGAAGAACAATCGCATCATCATCCACAACTAAGACTAACCGATCAACCTTCATGACCCGTGAATGTGATGAAACTAACAAATTTGACGAAACTAGCAGCATTTTCCTTCGGGCGGCAACGTAACCGGATGCTTCGGTCTCAGAAAACCGACCATTGCAGGGCCTCAAATGAGAGATCTCATGAATTTGAGAGGAATCGCATCCCGCGCTCCTGAGCGAAAAGGATCAGGCTACCTTGACTAAGCGATTTCGGCCCAGACAACAGCGCCTTTTCTAACGCGCACAGCTCTCGACGTGCCGATCTGACCCCTCGATTCGGATGGCAAGAGTATAAAATGCCTCACTCGCATCCCATCGAACTGATTCCTAAGTTGATCTCGTCGCCAAGTCAGAGACGGGCAAGAACCCTATTTTTAGTTTCAATTCCTCACTCGTCTCGTTCCAAACGAGATCATCTGAAGGAATATTCAATTTTGCGAAGATTTCAGCGACCCGTGGGCCATGATCAAAATCCAATTTACGCTCCGAGCTGTAAACGATCCAAATCTTTCCAGATTCGATTTCTTCGCTCAATCGAATGTTTCCCGCTCTTGAACCGAAAGAGAGACAGTTTGTCGCCACCAGCATCACAAAAGCTTGGCGCAAGTGGCCTTGATCCACCTCGATCACTGCATCGCTAGAGTCACCTTTCAGGTGAATACTGACACTTCGCGGCACAATGATTTGCAATTGTTTTTGCAGTTCCTGAAGGAAATCGGAAACTCGGACCAATTCAGGACCTTGGCTTTCTTCGTCCGTCAGAGAACCAACCGCTATGAGCATCTGCCGAGCCGATTCGGCGCTCTCCCGAATCAGTTTAAAACTCTCGGCGACTTCTTCTGCCGGCAGTTCGTTGCGCAAATGATGCGTGCTCAGAGTCAGAATGCCGGAAATGCTGTTTCCAAGGTCGTGGAGAGTCCGGAGGAGAAGAAAGTGCCAAAGCTCTGTCTTAAAAGAGGACTCAAGTCTCGACATTATAAGGAGTTTCTCAAAAAAAACGCTCGCGCGTCACTCCCCGCAGAACAGTTCAGCCAATTTTCGAGCCACTTCCCGTATTACCGCATCGTTAGGGTACTCCGGGTCATCTACCAAATTCGATCGATCTTCAGCGCGGGGTAAAACGGCGGCTTCCGGGGCAGGCCAACCAGCGTCGCCGCGATATCTAATGTTCCGCGAGCTAGGCAGGTCGGCGACTGCTGCACATGCTCTACCACGCCATCCGTCATGGGTGCAATCGTTCACTAAATGATTTATCGGCATTTCGTTGCGTCGATTTAGCAAAAACGCGAAAAAGGCACGCTAGGTACTGGAAAAGCATTGCTACCGGCAGTCTCAGGTCCTATTTTTGCTAATTGGAAACCAACTTTGTCGCTTCGTGAGGGTTGGTAGCTTATTCTCGTTGGAAAATGGCGATCGAGAAAGTAGTCATCCTTGACGACGAACCTATCGTCCGTCGCTCGCTAGAACTGCAGCTAACGCGAAAGAAACTGGCTGTAACCGTCTGTACGACTATCGCAGAAGTCGAACAAGCACTGACTAAAGAATCCTTTGACTTGATGTTTGTGGATGTCCGGCTCCCCGACGGGGACGGAACCGATTTGCTCGCCCGCGTCAGCAATCGAGCCGACAAACCGATGATCGTGATGATGACCGGATACGGAACGGTGGAGTCCGCTGTTTCCTGTATTCGGAATGGAGCGTTCGACTACATCATCAAACCTTTCTCCAGCGGGCAAATCGACGTTATTCTCGATAAAGCGGAAAATTTCGCGCAAGCCGTTAAGGTAAGCCAGGTCCTGGCACAACAAACTTCCGATCAAATGCCATTGATCGGTGACGGCGAGGAGGTTCGCCTGCTCCGTCAAATGATCCAAAAAGTCGCACCCACCGAAGCCACTGTGTTGATCAGCGGAGAAAATGGTACCGGAAAAGAGATGGTAGCCACCGAGATCTTTCGGGCAAGCGGACGTGCGGCGGCCCCATTTATCAAAGTAAACTGTGCCGCTATTTCAGAGACGTTGATTGAGAGTGAGTTTTTCGGGCACGAGAAAGGCTCCTTCACCGGAGCCACGGAAAAACGGGAAGGGCGGTTTGAAATAGCTAACCGGGGTACCATCCTTCTTGACGAGATTAGTGAAGTCTCTTTGAAGTTGCAGGCGAAGTTGCTCCGGGTCTTACAGGAACGAGAGTTTGAGCGAGTCGGCGGTAGTCGCCCGATCCCAGTGAATGTCCGAGTGCTTGCCACGACCAATCGGCATCTGGAGAAGTTAGTCAAACAGAACGAATTCAGGCAGGATTTGTTTTATCGGCTGAATGTTTTTCCGATTGTTGTTCCACCGTTACGGTCACGCAAAGAGGATATTCGCGCACTAGCGCAAGCCTTCCTGAAGCGGATCACGCAACGCACCGGAATCGCATCTCCTATGCTAACAGAGGAGGCTTTGGCCATCCTTGAGCGGTACGATTGGCCGGGAAACGTGCGAGAACTGCAGAACGTGATCGAACGAGCCGTCATCCTGAGCGAACCGAATGAGCCGATTACGCAGGCGATCCTTGGGCCAATGTTTCCTCAGACAGCGAAGCCGATACGCACCGAAATTCAGCCAACCTCCTCCACTCCCGCTTTTCCGAATGAAATCGTTCCTCTCGACACCGTAGAGAAGGAGTACATTCTCTATGCACTGAAAAAAACGAATGGCAACCGGACGCATACCGCGCAGCTGCTCGGTATCAGTATCCGAACCCTCCGCAACAAGCTGCATGAGATTTCGGATGGGAACGGGGAACCGGGAGATTAGGAGCGCCGCGAACGCCGGGAGCGAGGGGGACGCGAGCAGCCTGAAACAATGTGCATTCGGATTACCAATCGGTATCTACATTATAGCAACAATTATTAATAACGGTATGTTGTATGGAATTGCGTGACAGAATGAAGCGATTTGCGGTTCGGGTCTTCAATCTTATCGATCATATACCCGACACTCCAAAGGGGCGAGTTATTCAGCACCAACTCGCCGGCGCTGCATCATCCGCCGCTGCTAACTATAGAGCAGCTCAACGATCTCGATCTCGCGCAGAATTTATCTCCAAACTGAGTACCACCCTCGAAGAGACAGATGAGTCGGCTTTTTGGATCGACATGCTCGTGGATACCGGAATGATTTCGCCAGCAACGCGTTAGCCACCTTCAACGAGAAGCGGACGAACTTTGCGCAATTATCGTGACTTCCCGAAATACAGCCCGAAAGAACGTTAAATCTCGAATCGAAGGCCCGAAAAAGACTTGACGACAAGAAGATCAACATAAAATCTCCCGGCGTTCCCTCTACGGCCGAGGAAGAGTTATGCCGCGCTGACGCATATACTTTCCCGTACGATCTGCGTACGAGGTCTCACATATTTCCGAGCCACCGACAAAGATTATCTGGGCAAGTCCCTCCTGTGCGTAGATTCGCGCCGGTAACGGTGTCGTATTAGAGATCTCCAGCGTCACATGGCCTTCCCACTCCGGCTCCAGTGGCGTTACATTCACGATGATGCCACAGCGCGCATAGGTGGATTTTCCCAGACAGATCGCCAGTACTTCCCGCGGAATACGAAAATATTCCACACTGCGAGCAAGGGCAAAAGAGTTAGGCGGGATTATGCAGATATCGGCTTCGAGATCGACAAAAGATCGCTCATCAAAAACCTTCGGGTCGACCACCGTATTAAATACGTTAGTGAAGACCTTAAATTCGTTTGAGACACGCAGGTCGTAGCCGTAGCTCGAAAGTCCATAACTGACGATCGAGACCCCTTTTTCTGTTTTGCGTACCTGCGCATCGGAAAATGGGTCGATCATTCGATGCTTCTGCACCATCTGCCGTATCCACCGATCAGAACAAATACCCATATCGTTCCATTACTGGCACGACTCACAAACAGTTCCATTAAGTTTTGCATCGATCGAACATACCGCCGTCTCCTCGATGGCTGGTCGGCGATCGCGATTGCCGGAATCGATCGAGGAATTGTTGATCGTACGCAAATAGTAGGTGGTCTTGAGACCTCGTTCCCAAGCTTCTCGATAAATGAAGGACGCTTTCCGTGCATCGTTCTCGGGTAGGAAAAGGTTTACCGATTGAGATTGATCGAGCCATTTCTGTCGCACCGCCGCGCACTGGAGAAGCCACGTTGGCTCGATCTCGAAAGCGGTTTTATAAAGCCGCTTCAGATCTTCTGGCACCCGCGCGATCGATTGAACCGAACCGTCGAAATACTTCAAATCAGAAAGCATCTCCTCGTCCCAAAGGCCGAGTTTCATCAATTCCTTGACCAGGAAATCATTGGTGCGCACAAATTCTCCAGAAAGATTTGACTTGGTGTGAATGTGCTTATAGCTCGGCTCGATGCAGGGAGTGCAACCCATGATATTGGAGATCGTAGCCGTCGGCGCAATCGCCATACAGTTTGAATTGCGCATACCTTGACCCTGGATTTTCTCGCGCAAACTTTCCCAATCGAGACGTTTCTTACGGTCCACCAGAACCGGTACCTGCCGCTCCTCTTCCAAAAGATCCAGTGTATCAAGCGGCAGCAGGCCTTGATCCCATTTGGAGCCTTGGTACGACGGATACCTACCGCGCTCGGCCGCGAGATCACTTGAAGCGCTGTACGCATAAAAGGCGACCGCCTCCACTAGTTCGTCGTTGAAATCAACCGCAGCGGGATCATCAAATGGAACCCGTTTTGCATAGAGCGTATCTTGCATCCCCATGACACCGAGTCCCACCGGACGATGGCGCAAATTAGCGAGCTGTGCCGCCGGCACCGGATAGTAGTTGATGTCGATTACATTATCGAGCATGCGCATAACACTCTTGACCGTGCTTTGAAGCTTGGCGTGATCGATCGATCCCTCCGCCGTGAGATGGGCCGGGACATTAATCGAAGCGAGATTACATACGGCTACTTCTTCGCTGCTCGTATTCAACGTAATCTCGGTACAAAGATTCGAGTTGTGGATAACGCCCACGTGATCCTGAGGCGATCGTAAGTTACAGGGATCCTTGTAACTGATCCAGGGATGACCGGTTTCAAATAACGCCTCGATCATCTTCTTCCAAAGCGCTAATACACGAATCTTCCTCCCATACAATTCACCCTTATCAACGAGTGCCTCATATTGAAGGTAACGCTGCTCAAATTTTTGTCCGTAGAGCTCAGGTAAATCCGGCACATCGCTTGTCCGGAAAAGTGTCCAAGTAGCCTCTTTCGAAAGGCCTCCGACCGAGATATCTCGTAAACGTTTCATGAACAGATCGGGAATCCAGTGTGCCGCGTTCATGTTGTGCGTACGGCGGCGTTCGTCCCCTGTCTCCTTACGCAAATCGATAAAATCCTCGATATCGGCATGCCAAAGTTCGAGATAACTGCAAAGTGCACCAGGGCGTTTCCCGCCTTGGTTCACCGCGATCGCGATGTCGTTAGAAACCTTGAGAAAAGGAATAACCCCGGACGATTCCCCATTGGTCCCTTGAATATGCGCGCCGCTGCCGCGCACCGCCGTCCAGGAACAACCCAATCCCCCCGCCCACTTTGATAGCAGCGAAAATCGAGTCCAGGTCTCTGCAATCTCCTCCATCGAATCACCACAATAGAGCAGGTAACAGCTGGACAGTTGGGGGTGAAGGGTACCGGCATTGAATAGCGTCGGCGTAGAAGAACAGGCGAGCTTGCTCTGATAGATCCCGTAGAACTCCCTTGCCCGAGCCTCCCGATCTTGCTCCAAGATGGAGAGCCCCATCGCCACTCGCATCCAAAAAATCTGCGGAGCCTCAATCCGCCGACGTCCGTCAGCTACCGATGAGTCCTTCACGTGAATCAGGTACCGATCATAGAGATTTTGAATGCCGATGAAGTCAAATTGCAAGTCAGCGTATGGATCAATGGCATCGGCCAACTCTTTGAGGCGAAACTCGGCCAGGCGCCGATCCAGGCGTTTCGCTTCAATCCCGAGCGGGATGTAACTTAGAAATGCTTTGCGATGACTTTCCTTGAGCTGATCAATTCCATCCTCAACCTTCCAGGGAAGCGTTTCCTCATAAATGTAAGTAAGGAGAATCCGACCGGCTAGGAATCGGCAGTCGCCGTCAACATCCAACAGATTTTTGGCATTGAGGATGACGGTCTCACGATGCTCTTGTGGGGTAAGCGACATAGAAATGCCGCGGAGCAATCGCGCCATCAGTTCATCTTCTGAGAGCCTCAGGTCGAGACCAATCCGGGCAAACGAAAGCCTTGCCCGAAGATCGGCGTTGACACCCGGTGGCGATAATTCCAGCTGCGCGCCGCTTCCCGCCGTCGCAGCCTCCACTTCTCGTAAAGCTGCACGGCGTGCACGATATTTGCCATACGCGAGCGCGACCCGCCCATGGCCTAACTCGATCAGCGTGTTCTCAACCAAATCCTGAAGTTCCTCGATATGGACGAACAGTGTGTGTTCTCTTCGTATCCGAATCTCAACCTCTGTTCTGACCTGTTCGCCAACGGTCACGTGATCCACCGACGAACAAGCCGCGTCGACCGCTTTCGCGATCTTATGGCCGAGCCATGGCACTACCCGCGGCTTGTGCAAGATTGATTGCGGCAGGTCGCGACGAATTACCCGTGGAAACTCGGCGCTGGCGACGCCGCCGATCTGCTGTGCCAATTCTAATGTCAATGAACTCATAATGCGGTTCTCTAGTTCCAACCGTCAGATCAGGTCATCTTCATTTGCGTTTTTCACGCTGCCGCCAGTCTGATACTCAGTGACGCGTGTCTCGAAGAAGTTCTTTTCCTTCTTCAGGAACATTACTTCGTCGAGCCATAAGAACGGGTTGCTCTTCACGCTCGACAGCGGAGACAGATCCAAGCTGGTCAGGCGGCGGTCCGCATTATAGTCAACATAATCGCCGAAGTCTCTCTGGGTTAAGCCGACAACATCTTCCGGCAAACAATCGATAACGAACTCTTTCTCCAATTGCACGCCTTCGCGCATGAACTGGATCAGCTCTTGTCGAAACTCCTCGGTCCACACATCTGGGTTTTCTTTGATCAGCTCCTGCAACAAATAACGGCCCAGCGCGATGTGATTCGACTCGTCCCGCAGCGTATATTGAAACATCTGACCGATGCCAGTCATCTTGTTTTGCCGATGAAGACTCAATATCATGGCAAAGAGCGCATAGAACTGTGTCCCTTCCATGACCTGCGTGATTCCAAAGAGCGCTTTGGCAAACTTCTGTTTATTAGCCGTCCGGGTTAGATCCAGACCCATTTTGAGTTCCGGCATGTGGCGCGTGATAAACGCGTTCTTGTGCCGGATCGAAGGGATATCCTCATACTTGGCTGTCACCTCGTCCAAATCGATGTTCAAGCTCCCGATTATGTGGAGCAGCGAATCCATATGGATCGATTCTTCGGCGATTTGTCGTAGTGCCGCATGTTTCAACTCTGCTGCCGTCAGGTTCTCTTCAACGACATGCAGGACACTGTCGCCCACAATCCCTTCGGCCGCGGAAAAGTAGCCAACCCCCATCTCAATAACCCACCGCTCTTTGGGATTGAGCTTGGACGAATTCCACAGTGTACAATCTTTGGTCATATCAATGACGTCGGGCTCCCAGTGGTTTGCCTTCATTTGTTTGTAGATCCGATATGCCTCGTGGTACTTCAGCGGCAGAAGGTTGAATTCGGTCGAGCGAATGCCGTTAATTACCCGCTTACCTTCGAACCGTCGGCGGGCTTTTTCCTTGTTCAGGCGGAAAGTTTTGTTTTGGAAGGTATAGACAACCTCCCCGTTTTCGTTCGAGGACGCTTCTTTAAGAGTTGATGGTGTCTCGGTCATGATTTTCAGGCATGCCCGCCACGGCACGCTTGTTCGTTGGACCTCGAGAAGACAAAAAGACCTTCAATAAGCCCAACCGGGAAAATTGAAGGTTTTGGAGCAACCACGGGAGCTGCGAAAAAGACGTTCAAATTCCCATCCTGTCTTTGGCGAAACAGTTGCCTCGACCCCTCGGCCGAGGACTTGATGAGCATAAAAAAAGCAGGTCTTCTGACTTCGAGATCGTCCTACCAATCCCGCCTTACCGCGCTTGCGCACAGTGGCTTCATGAGATCTTCGTCCCTCGTTACAGCGGCGCTACCGCACAGGACTTGCACCTGTTTCCCTATTCTCCTCTAGCCGTGGCTAGAGGCACTTTTATTACGGTCAAAACCACAATATGTGGTGGAATCATAAAAGAACTATACTCCTAATAGATGGCTAAGGTAGCGACGTCAACTACAAAATCGTAAGATAAGTCCTGTCGCTCCGCCACCGCAGATCTAAGGTGGAGCGGTCCCTCCCGGACCGCAGAAACCGCTTACCACGAACAAAACTCGGGCAATAGCTTGCCACCTAGCATAGCAAAACTTGGCGCGCTCTGGGACGGAGCGCCTACCTCCTCTCTCACCTTGGTCCTTGACCAGCGGCCAACGTCCGCTTTGAGTCGATCGTCATGAATCGTTTTGTTGATCAAGTCGCGGTTATTACCGGCGCCGGCCGCGGAATAGGGCAAGCAATCGCCGAGCGGCTCGCCGCTGAAGGCGCCAGAATTGCCGTCGTTAGCCGCACAATGGAAAACGCTCAGAAAACCGCCGATCAGCTGAATCAGCAAAAACCCGAAACCGCATTGGCTTACGCCGTCGACGTGGCCAACGGCGAAGCGGTCGCCGATCTTTGCAGCGAAGTTTTGAAGACGTTCGGCAAGGTGCACGTTTTGGTTAACAATGCCGGCATTACACGAGATCGACTGAGTATGCGAATGGCCGAGGAAGATTGGGATCAGGTTCTGGATACCAACCTGAAAGGCGCGTTTCACTTCATTCAGAATCTTCAGCGGCCGATGATGAGGCAATCGTATGGTCGAATTGTCAACATCAGCTCGGTTAGCGGTTTGATCGGACAAGCTGGTCAGGTAAACTATTCGGCCAGCAAAGCCGGTCTGATCGGACTTACCAAAGCGCTCGCACGAGAAATTTCCGGCCGCAAGGTGACGGTGAACGCGATCGCCCCCGGATTCATCGCGACCGATATGACAGCGCAGCTTCCCGAAAACATTCGAGAAGAGTTGAGAAAGCTGATTCCACTTGGAACATTTGGCGAGAGCGCAGATGTTGCTGCCGCGGTTGCATTCCTCGCAAGCCCGGAAGCGAAATATATCACCGGCCAAGTGCTGACCGTCGACGGTGGAATGGTGATGTAGGACGAAGAGTTAGCGGTTAACAGTTAGCAGTAGCCTGCGGTTGGCAGGGTTACCGGATGACTTCGATAGCGATTCACTATTCATGAGTCGCGGACTAATAGGACTCATAAGTCGCCTAGGACACAATGGGTCCAAGCCGCGCCCATGTGCGTCAACTTAAGGGGTCGTCCAAGACTGAATGGGCGTATGATTTAGTAGTGCTTGGCGACCGCGCAGGTAGGCCGCGCCGGAACCTAGTCGGTAGCAGCAGTCGAGTTCGCTGCCGGGGTTAACGAGATATCGCCGGCAACATTATAGTTGGCCATGCGAATCTTCCAAGCATCACCCTCACGGACATAAATCGCCGACCAGAAGCCCCTGGCTAGCACGGGACCATTCTGGCTCCGGAGAGTACTCCACCACCGACCAACCGCCCAAGCCTGGTTACCAACTGCGGTCACTTGATCATCCTGGCGGATAGAGCTGGCGGGATGCCATCGCTGGAACATGTATGCATGCCATTTTTCTATATTCTCTCGGCCCGAAAACCATCCGTCCGGCGTTACGACAACACCGTCTTCAGTGTAGAACGCTGCCATGGCGGCTGCATCGAGTCTGTTGAGCGCTTCGACGTACTTGGTACGCAACGCGGTAAATTCAGCGAGCACATTCACATCTCCAAGAAGATTGCTCTGTGAGATGATTTCTGGACCCGCTGTATCTTTCTGTTCGGCAAAGGCCGGCAGAACAAAGCCGATTGCCAACCCGGCCACGCCCAATACTGACAAACGAATTCTCATCGTCTCCTCCAAGCATTTTAGGACAGTTCGTCGCAGAACGAGCATCGCGGAATTTCTTACGCCCGCGGCAACGAACAGGTCGCCGGCAGAACGGAAGGGTCCTTCCGGTCAAAAGGTCGTTGGGCGACACCGCAGAGTACGGCTCGTCCGGTTTGCGGTCAACGAGCTATAAAACAGGCACGGAAGCCGTCTAGCTTCTTACTTCTAGATTCTAGATTCTAAGTTCCGGCTCCTAGTATAGCATCGCGTCTTGTGGCGGATCAGTCGGTTCGATCTCGGCGGCCTTAAATATTACTTTGGCCTTGCCGCCGCCGCTCTCCTGGAACTCGGCGATTCCGATGACCTTTACCCATGACATATCGGCGGCCGAAACTGTCTTCTCGGCCTGCACCGGAACAGCGATAGGGCGAGCGTCGGCCGCACAGCAAACGATCAGCATGCGCACAATCTTAAACTCGTTTGGTTTGGATCCCGGCAGATATTGCCCGACAACCTCAATGGTCTTTCCAGTGAATTCCTTTCTCAGACTCTCTTCACTTTCGCCGTAAAGCAGATCCGTGACCTCGAGCGCGACATTACCATCTGCCGCACGCGGAAGGTATTGCTCGCTTCCATCGTCCACCTTGCCACTCGTTTGCGGAGGCTCACTTGCTTTGGCCAGAGCCTTAGGCGGCGCTGCGGAACTAGTGTTCTGCGGCAGCGGTGGTTCCGCCGACGCGCGCTCATCCTGATCGGCACCCAAGGCGCCTGGCGGAACGCCCTGCTGCGCATTGGGCGATCCGATGCTGTTACGGGCGGGCAACTTGCTGACGTCTTGAACAAATCCACGATTCAAAACCACCTGCTTATCATATCCATCCTTCGATAGATAGGTACCCGCCGTTAAGGGTAGAACGATCACTCCAAAGGCAGCGGCCGCTCGCCAAGGATTCTGTCGATTCGTGTGGACGCATTCGCCATCAAGACAACAATTCATCGACTTTTTCGCCATCAGATAAATGGTTCCCGCAACGCAAAAGGCGATCCCGCCAATCAATACCAAAGGCCGAAACTGTGGATGCAAGTATTGATCGATTCTTCCTTTTAAGCAGAAGCTGATCAGAACTCCGCCTAGTCCGAGCAGAGTTATCCCATTTAAGATTTTAGCCGCGAACAAACGCATAGACCTGAGGCAAAATGACTGCCGATACTATTCCGATTAGAACAAAAAGTCCAACTCCCAGAAGTACAACGAACCGTTTTCGAAATAAGACGCTGTAAAGGAAGAAAAGTTTTAAATCAAACATCGGACCAAAAACAAGAAAGGCCATCCGTGCGACGATGGGGAAGCTGACGAACGTAACGGCAATGAAAGCATCGGAAGTGCTGCAAAGCGTCAGAATCGCCGAGAAACCCATCATGGAAGCGGTCGACAAGAAAATATTATTCGCCAGGGGCAGAATTACTTTTTGGTCAACCGCTGTGTTGAACACCGCTGCCACCGCTGCGCCGATCATAAAATAGATTGCAGTATCGATAAAATCTTCACTGGCGAGCTGAACGGCGGCGATAAGCCGCTGGACGAAAGTCGCACTCGAGTTGTCGGGACCAGCTTCCGGTAATGAGGCGATACTGAGCACCGATCGCCTTAATGCTGCTCGGCCACTTCCGATCCGGAGGACCCTTGCCGGATTCACCTTTATTACAGACAAACCCACTAGGACCGCTACGAAATAGCCGGACAATAACCGGATTGCCGTATTCCACTCCGGCGCCTGTCCCCGAAATGCAGCGTAGGTGCTTAAAATCACCAACGGGTTCACAATCGGAGAGGCCAGCATGTAGGTGACCCCACATGAGAATGGTAACCCTTTATCCAAGAGCCGCCGAACTACCGGAACAATGCCGCATTCACAGACCGGAAAGATCAGCCCGAGCAGTCCGCTCATCAAATTAGCGAGCAGATGGTTCTTCGGCAAGAAGCGGGTGATCGTTCGCGAAGGTACAAAAGCGGCAATCACGCCGGAAACGAGCGCTCCGACCAACACAAATGGCAGTCCTTCGAAAGCCAACGCGAGATAAGAAAACCAAAAATTTTGCCAGCTGAAACTAAACCAGCTCATTTGCCGGGAATGGTGTAGTTCACCGGATCGATCGTCTCGACTATCGAAGTCTCAGCCATTGTCCGACCGAAGCATGGTCCAGGTCGCGACGCAAATCGCCGACCAGTCCTCTATTGGGGCCGGAGACCATTCCATCCACGAAGGAAATTTTCTGCTAGATCCGGCAATCGGTTACTGTACCCACCTTCAAGGATCGCCAACGCAGGCACCCCGGTCTCCCCCAGCCAATGTCCGAAGTGATAAAAATCATCACTTTCCAGGAGAAGATCCGTCAATGGATCTTCTCTATAAGCATCGAAGCCAGCGGACACTAAGATCAGATCCGGACGATATTCTAACAGTCGGTCGAGAGCTTCGTGGACCTTAGCCACATGCATCTCCCGGTGCGTGAGCGGCGCGACCGGCCAGTTGTAAATATTCTCGAATGACGTTGTACCGGTTCCCGGATAACCCGGATACTGATGAACCGAGGCAAAGCGGATCTGTTGATGACCACGGACGATCGCCTCAGTCCCATTCCCATGGTGCGCATCGAAGTCCCAGATCGCTACCCGACCGCAGCCAACCGCCAGGGCCCGCAGCGCGGCGATTGCAATCGAATTAAGATAGCAGAAACCCATCGCTTGATCGGAGGTGGCGTGATGACCTGGCGGCCGAAGTAATGAAAACGGCTTGTCTCCTTTCAAAGCACATTCGACGGCGAGCAGACCACCACCGGCCGCGCGCCGGGCATGTTCCTCGATGCCTTTATAATAGGGAGTATCTGCATCAAAATCTTCCGGCTGGCTGAGCCGTTGAAGATGCCGAGCCGAGTGCGCCCGCACTATATCTTTGTCCTCGGCGAGATGCGGTCCTTTCCACGTGGCGTTTGGAAATACTTCACGAAACCGGGCTTCAGTCATTGAAAGTCGCTCCGGACGTTCCGGATGCCCTGGCTGGCTATATTCTGTCGCCGCCTGGTCAAAAATGATCGTCATTAACCCTGAGTTCGACATGGATCCTATTGCTCTTCGATCGGCGGTTTTGCAGTAAACGCATTTACGAGATCGTTTATGGCCTGATCGATAAGGTACGCAACGCGTTTCAAATCCTCCGCTTCGGGTCGCTCTTCATCTTCAAGTTTCTTTTTCGCGTTTTCCGCCGCGAACGACGCCGCCAGTAAGTTACCGCTGACAGTCTCCTGTACGACCGCCCGAGCACGGCGCTTCTCCTCGTCTAGTCCGACCAAGTACCCTCGCGCATACTCCTCTGTGCCTCGGTTGCCGGAGACATGATCCAGAATAACGAGTATAAATCCGTCTTCACGTTGCACCGATTGCCCTAAAATCTGTCGCCCATCTGCGGGAACCCGAATCACACAATCGGAAAAGAGGCCGAACGGTAAGGCGCCTTGGGGTCCGCCGGACGCCTCGACCACAGGTGCATCGGTAACGATGATATTGCGCAGCTCAACCGTTTTCATCTCTTCCTCAGCAAGACCCAACCTACTTGCAAAAGAGCGGTTCCAATGTACGAACGCGTCATTGGAAATATGACCAATCGCAGTCGCAATTTGAAATCTATCAAGTTCGAAGCAGAGTTGTACCAGGCCCGATGAAATACGCATAATAAGTCAAAAGCGATTCGCTCCCCGATCGCCCGTTTTTCATATACGCGTGGTATCGGGTTTCGCCAAGTATTCGGTCGGATTTTGTCGATGCATTTTCTTCCCGCTCGGAATAGCATGGGTTCAGGCAATCCGCTCTTTCCCCCGGTCGCGAACGCTTGGCATAATGAACTCGGCGACTTTCATCGCCTAAGAGATAGGAATGAATCCGCATGATGGCTAGGCCACGACTCTCGGATGTCAAAATCGTTTTGGTTGAGGGGCACCTAGCTTTACGGGAAGCGATGACAGAATACTTATCCCACCATGGCGCCGAGGTCCGATCGTACGGCAACCCAAATGACGCAACCGCCGTAGCGATCGATTTTTCGCCAACTATCCTTCTTTGCGAAATCAAAATTCCCACTGAAGCGGCCTTCCTGCTGCTCGAACAACTCCGCCGTTCTACCAGCGGAACTGATTCCAATATAAGGGCGGTTGGATTGTCTGGTTTGACTAGCAGCGTAGCCGAACGCAGAATACTTTCCGCCGGATTCGATGCAGTGTTACAGAAGCCTTTCGGGCCAGCCGACCTGCTTCAAGTGCTCTCTCGTTTGCTGTCGCGCTAAGACCCGGTCTTATTGAAACTCGGAACAGAGACCTTGCGTATGGCGCCTCTACGGTCTTCATTCCAGCATCGGGTCTAATAGGGATCAATAATAAAGCCATCGCAGTCTTTTTTGTATTTTTCATGCGTTCCGCAACCGAGCCTTCCGAGCATCGAACTCCCCCGCTCATCCCGCTACGCGATTTCTTCCGCAATCCGGAGAGGACAGCTTATCAGATCTCTCCGACCGGCGAAGCCATCGCCTTTCTGCGTCCTTACGAGAATCGATTGAATGTTTGGGTGCAACCGGTCAAAGGCGGAGAAGCGCGGCAAGTTACGGCAGTGACGGAACGGGATATTACCTCCTACTTCTGGAAGAGCGATCAGCATATCCTCTTCTTGCAAGACAGCGCTGGCGACGAAAATTTCCACCTCTATTCCGCCAATCCCAACGGTGACAACATTCGCGATCTAACTCCGCTTCCAGGAGTGCAAGTCCGATTAGTGGACGATCTCCACGATCATCCAGACGAAATCATCGTCGCTCTGAACCAACGAAACCGAGAGATTTTCGACGCTTACCGGCTGAACGTGAAAACCGGTGAGCTCGCGTGCATTGCGGAAAATCCTGGCAACATTGACCATTGGGTAACTGACCACAAAGGCGATATCCGGGCCGCTACTACTACCGATGGAGTGAACGCCAGTTTACTTTACCGAGATTCGCATGAAGCGGCCTGGAAAACGGTTCTGACCACTACTTTCCGGGAATCCTTTAGCCCGCAATTTTTCACGTTCGATAACCGCCGACTCTATGGCGTCTCCAACCTCGGCAGAGATAAGTCGGTCGCGATCGAACTGGACCTACAGACCGGTCGAGAGGTTCAATTACTCGCCGAAAATTCGCAGGTGGATATTTCGGCGTTGAGCTATTCCCGGAAACGCAAGCGGTTAACGCTCGCCACCTACGCCGATTGGAAGACCCAACGAATTTTTTTCGACCAACCTACTAAGGCTCTCTACCAGGAACTGGAACAAAGATTGCCCGGGTACGAGGTGGTGGTCACTTCGCTCAATGACGACGAAACCGTCTTTGTCGTTCGCACGTTCAGCGATCGTTCGCTCGGAGCTTTTTATCTCTATGATTCTCCGTCGGGAGAGTTAACGAAGCTGGCCGACCGGGCGCCTTGGCTCCCAGAGGACCAACTCTCTGAAATGAAGCCGATCGAGTATCAGACTCGAGACGGGCTTACGATTCATGCTTATCTAACTCTTCCGCAGGGACGTGAACCAAAGGATTTGCCGGTTGTTATTAATCCGCATGGGGGACCGTGGCATCGCGATAGTTGGACATTCATTCCTGAGGTCCAGTTTCTGGCCAACCGCGGCTTCGCGGTAATGCAGATGAATTTCCGTGGCTCCACTGGCTATGGGCGCAAGTTTTGGGAAGCCGGGTTCAAAGAGTGGGGAGGTAAAATGCAGGACGATATTACCGACGGCGTTCATTGGTTGATTCGACACGGTATCGCGGACCCAGAGCGAGTCGCAATTTATGGTGCGAGCTACGGCGGTTACGCGGTCTTGGAAGGTTTAGTCAAAACTCCGGATCTTTACGCCGCCGGTGTCGACTACGTGGGAGTCTCTAATCTCTTCACCTTTTTCAAAACGATACCCCCTTATTGGGCGCCTTACCTTGAGATGATGTACGAGATGGTGGGCCATCCGGAGAAAGACAAAGATTGGTTTCAAGAGCATTCGCCAGCTTTAAACGCCGACAAAATCGTGAAACCACTTTTGGTGGCACAAGGAGCCAAGGACCCACGGGTCAACATCCATGAATCAAACCAAATCGTCGAAGCGCTAAGGAAGCAAGGAGTCGAGGTGGTGTACATCGTCAAGGAAAATGAAGGACACGGTTTTCAGAACGAAGAAAACCGATTCGACTTCTATGAAGCCATGGAGAAATTTTTGAACACTCATCTCCGGCCGGCCGTTCTCAGAACTGTTCACTAAAAATCGGCCCCTTCCGCTAACTAATAATGAAACATTTTCTTGTCGTTCTCGCCTCTTTCCTGTTTTGGCTTACCGGCACTCAAGCCGAAGACGCGGTTCCACCGCAGATTCCAGTACGCGATTTTTTTCGCAACCCGCAAGCCGCTGGATTTTCAATTTCGCCCAACGGCAAATACCTGGCGCTGCTGCAGCCTTGGAACAATCGGCTCAATGTCTGGATAGAACCGGTCGAAGGCGGTGAAGCCAAACGCCTGACCTCCATTACTGATCGGGACATCTCCGGAGTGAGTTGGAAAGGAAATGATGTTGTCCTATTCGCGAAAGACAACGGGGGCGACGAAAACTATCATCTCTATTCGGTCGATCGGGACGGAAAGCATCAGCGAGACCTGACGCCATTTACCGGGGTCCGCGCCACTATAGTTGACGATCTCGAAGATAATCCGACTGACGTGATCATTCAGACGAACCAGCGAGATAAACAGCTCTTCGACGCTTACCGGTTAAACGTGATTACCGGGAAAATAACCCTCGCTGCGCAAAATCCAGGGAACATCCAGCAATGGATTACGGACTGGAATGGGAAGATCCGCGCTGCCACGACAACCGATGGCGTGAATACGAGCCTGCTATATCGGAAGAACGAACAATCGGCTTGGAAGACGATATTAACCACAAATTTCAAAGAAAGCTTCGATCCGGAATTTTTCTCGTTCGATAACCAACATCTGTTTGGTGTTTCGAACATCGGCAGAGACAAAGCGGCAGCGGTCGAATTTGATCCCGAGACCGCAAAAGAGGTTCGCGTAATCTATGAAAATCCAGATGCGGACGTCGGCCGGCTCGCCTACTCCCGCCAGCGCAAAGTCCTCACTCTGGCGACCTACAGAACTTGGAAACAACAAATCGTATTTTTCGATCACGAAACCGAGGATGCTTACAAATATCTGCAGCAGCAGCTCCCCGGCTTCGATGTCGCACGAGTGGGTAGGGATAAGGAAGAAAACAAATTTATCGTAGTTTTAACCGGTGATCGAACTCTCGGCTCCTACTATCTTTACGACATCAAAGCCAAAGATATCCGCAAGCTGGCCGACCTGGGCCCATGGTTACACGCGGATCAGTTGGCAGAGATGAAGCCCATTGAGTACCAATCGCGTGATGGCCTCACCATTCACGGTTATCTGACGTTACCGAAAGGGCGCGATCCAAAAAATTTGCCAGTCGTGGTCAATCCGCATGGAGGACCGTGGGCGCGCGACGATTGGGAATTTAATCCGGAGGTCCAATTCCTCGCGAATCGAGGCTATGCCGTTTTGCAAATGAATTTCCGGGGTTCGACCGGTTACGGAAGAAAGTTTTTTGAAGCCAGCTTCAAACAATGGGGTGGTACAATGCAGGATGACATCACCGACGGTGTGAACTGGGTTATCCAGCAAGGAATCGCGGATCCGAAGCGCGTGGCCATCTACGGTGGAAGCTACGGCGGATATGCTGTGCTCGAAGGTCTGGTCAAAACGCCGGATCTATACGCGGCCGGTGTTGATTACGTCGGGGTCTCCAATCTCTTCACCTTCATGAACACAATTCCGCCGTATTGGAAACCGCAATTGGAGATGATGCACGAAATGGTGGGAGATCCGGTCAAAGACAAGGATTGGTTCCAGGAACACTCGCCGGCCTTAAACGCCGACAAAATCAAAACACCCCTCTTTGTTGCTCAAGGCGAGAAAGATCCGCGAGTAAATATCGACGAATCCAACCAAATTGTTGATGCCTTGAAAAAGCGTGGTGTCACGGTTGAATACATGGTTAAGCCAAACGAAGGGCACGGCTTTCAGAACGAAGAGAATCGATTCGATTTTTACGCCGCAATGGAAAAGTTCTTGGATGGCCATCTCAGTCCGGCCGCACCTAAACCATCGCAGCAACAAGCAGCACGCTAGATAGAGAATACGGGAGCCGATGAGAACTTATCAGTATTCGGTAATCAGTAATCGGTAATTACTTCGATGACTGCGCCCTGCGCCGTTCTCACTACTGACTGCTTACCGCTTACTGCTTACTTCTCAAAGCTGCCTGCCTTGGACTAAAGACGCAAATCCCAGCGACCAAAACCGCAATGCCAGCCAGGGCCACTGGCAATGTAAAGAGTTGGGCGAACATCCCGACCAGAGGTGGACCAATCAGAAACCCAAGGTAGCCGGTCGCAAAGACCGAAGACGTCGCGCGCTCAATCGCGCCAGGGATTCGCAAAGCCGCTAGCGAAAACAGCACCGGGACAATATTCGACATACCTAGCCCGGCCAATCCGAAGCCGATGATGGATAAGATTGGAGAGCCGGCTAACGCGGCGACGAACAGTCCAATTGCTCCGACTAGAGCGCCGGCGGTCACTGTCCGTTCTCGCCCAATCCGCTGCACGATTCTGTCTCCGACGAATCTGCCACCGGCCATGCAAATCGCGAAGGCATTGAACCCAAGACCCGACAGTGCATACGGTGTACCCAAATCATCCCGCAGATGCACTCCCGCCCAATCGGCAACTGCACCCTCCGACAACATCGCAATCAAGCAAAGCAGAGCAAAGATCGCGATCTCCCGAGTCGGCAGCGCGAAGATCGGACCATGCTCCGAGGCGATTCGCAGAAGACTCGGCGCCAACCAAACCACCCCTCCAATGATTAGCAAACCCAAGAATACCAAGTGCCAAGTCGAAAGCTGCTGATTGAGCAAAAAGAGGCTGCCGAGAAGCGAGCCGCACCAACCGCCCAAACTCCAGATAGCATGAAACGAAGACATGACTGGCCGGCCAGCAAGAGCTTCAAAATACGCAGCTTGATTATTCATACAAACATCCATCAAGCCGTTGCAACCGCCGAGGAAACCGAGCGATACGGTAAGGAGAACTAAATTTGGCGCCCAGACAGGGAACACCAGCGAAAACGCGAAGCATAACGTTGCAAGAATCAGAATCCGGCGACTGCCAAACCGGCCCATCAGCCAACCGCTGAGCCACATGGTCAAGAGTGAGCCAAGGCCCGTTCCAAGTAACGCCAAGCCTAACTGTTGTTCGTTCAAACCGAGCTGCTCTTTGACCGAAGGGATATGAATGAACCAACTCGCTAATCCGAATCCGTTCAGAAAAAATACGGCCGAAATAGCGACCCGATTTCGCGTGGTATCGCCGATCGTTCCGTATTGTTCCCGAAACTGATCTATTCCTGCGCTATTGCCGGATTCCATCTGCACCTGATTTCCTATTCGACGAATACCCCGTAGCGGCGAAGAAGATCGAGCTCGCTCGCCGCTACTCCACTCTCAACAATCGCGCGAGTGAGGATTCCAATGGATCCCACCACGAATGGGGCGGCTTTGTTGAATTTGCTTGCGGTTAGGAGTCCAACAATGTCGGCGGCGCAACGAACAAACGTCTGTTTCATCTCCAGTTCCTCGACCGAGAAGGTCGATATGCCAACGTCGGTATGGAGCGCGCAAACTCCGAGAAAGCAAAGATCCGCTCGAAAATCTTCGAGCTCTTTCACCGCACGCAATCCAACCGTCATCGATTCGCGACGGTGCAATCTGCCACCAAGTACCACAATCTCTACTTCTGGAAATTCAGCGAGGGCAACGGCAATCGGAAGGCAGGGCGTTACCGCGGTAAATCGGAGATCTCGGGGTAGAGCTTTCACAATTTCCAAATTGCTACTGCCGGAGTCGAATAGAACCACACTTCCAACGCGAACGAGTGACGCTCCGCGTTTTCCCAGCTCTTCTTTGGCCTCGGTTTCTTCTGCTCTCCGCTGCTGGATGGATCCTGGAAACGAAGCTGTGGGCAACGCTCCGCCATGCACGCGCCGAATCGAGCCGTTCGAAGCTAAATAGTCGAGGTCGCGGCGAATCGTATCTATCGACACATTAAGTCGCCGAGCGAGATCCAGCGCGACTACTTTCCTTTGCTCCTGAAGCAGATCAAGGATTCGGTCATGGCGCTCAATTGGGAATAGTTCCGCCGCATCGATCATGACCGAGCATCCTCTCAAGTGTATGCGTTTGTCTACCGTTATTTGCCGTTTTATTCGGTTTTATGCTGGCAAGTGCACCAATTGGAATGGATCTGCCGCCGGCCCGTAAGGCGAAACACGTCGCCGAGCGACAGCGAGGCAAAGGGTGTGAGCCAGACCTCGGAGCAGTTAAGGCTGACAATCCAGTGCGTCCCGACACCTGTCATTCCTCGGAGCCGCCGGACTGCCGCCCACCCTATCCTTTTGCCAACAGTTCGGCTATCTGAACGGTGTTCAATGCAGCCCCTTTCAGAAGCTGATCGCCGCAAACCCAAAAAGCCAACCCATTGTCCAGGGCAGTGTCAATTCGGAGGCGCCCGACAGCGCATGCATCTTTGCCAGCCGAGTATAGCGGCATCGGATATCGCTGGTTTCCCGGATCATCAACCAATTCTACTCCCGATGCCTTGGCTAGTACATCACGAGCACGGTCGACGGAAACCGGCTCAACAAATTCTGCATTAACCGCTACTGCGTGAGCTCGAAAAACAGGTACCCGCACACAGGTAACGGAAGCGCGTAGGGTCGAGTGATGCATAATCTTGCGGCACTCATTCAGAAATTTCTGTTCCTCTTTGGTATATCCTGAATCTAAGAATTGATCGACCTGCGGCACCACGTTGAAAGCGATCGGATGGGGAAAAACCTCCGGCTTAATCTCTTCTCCGGTAATATGAGCCCGACTCTGCGCTTCTAGCTCAGCAATTGCCCGGGCACCGGCACCGGAAACCGCTTGGTAGCTCGCCGCAATCACTCGCTTTACCCGAAATGCCTTGTGCAACGGGTAAAGTGCCATCAGCGTGATCAGGGCCGTACAATTTGGATTTGCAATAATTCCGCGATGTTTGGCGGCATCTTGAGGATTGATCTCCGGCACGACCAGCGGTACGTCCGATTCCATGCGAAAAGCAGAGGAGTTATCGATTACGACAGCGCCTGCTTTTACTGCAGCAGGAGCAAAACTGCGGGCAGTGCTGGTACCGGCGCTGAACAGAGCAAAATCAACTCCAGCGAACCCTTCTTCGGTCAAAGTCTCCACCGGAATTTGCGTGCCGTGGAACCTCAATGTCTTACCGTTTGATCGGGCCGAGGCGAACAGCTTAAGACTGTCCACCGGGAAGTCTCTTTGCTCGAGCAACCGGAGCAGTTCCGTTCCCACTGCTCCAGTAGCCCCGACGATTGCCAAGTGATACGTTTTACTCATCAGCGCCCCGACACTTTAGAAAGAAAATGAGCAGCCACAAGATCAGGATCGATACAAAAGAACAGACTCTGCACCTTCTTCACGATCAAAGGGTCGTTCATCAATTTCCGATTTCGACCTCCCGCTTCGGCTTGGGTCAAGCATCCGGGAGTTTCCAAACGCCGCTCGGCCGTTTCCGGATTTATCAGAAAATCGGGAGCGGCCAGCCGTTGAACACCGTCTTTCGCGGGCGCGTACCTGTCGCCAATCCTTCCGACAGGGATAAAGAAAGTGACCTCATCACTTCCCGCATTCTTTGGCTGGATGGCGTCGAACCCCACAACGAGAACACTCGGGAACGTTTTATCTATATCCATGGCACCAATGAAGAGCACCTGATTGGTCAGCCGGCTAGTCATGGTTGTGTCCGTATGCGGAACGAAGACATAACACGTCTCTTTGAACTGGTAGAAGCTGGAACTGAAGTTGAGATTGTTAGCTAAAGTCAACATCAAAATAAACTGCGACGCTTGCCTTTAACCATTCTCAGAGAGCAATTTAAACCAATAAAGCGTCAGTTGTGCTTTAGCACAAAATTCAGAAAATACATTTGTCTCCCGGGAAGGTTCAGCCTAATAGCAAAGTGCTGCTAGCTAAGAAAGGAGGCGAGACTGAAAATGAAGATCGTGAAATACATCACTTTAGCGGCCGTCGCTGTTGCTGCTCTCGGCATGGCGGCTTGCCATAAAGAAACAACCACTGCCCCACCGCCGGCACACACGACGACCGGTTACTCCAAATAAGGTCTCGACCTTAGGAGTGTTTATCAAAGGAGTGTTTTGCCCGCCTCAGTTTTTCCTGGGGCGGGTTTTTCCTTTTCTACCGCTGACAAAAGGTGAGTTGCCCACAAAGTAGCGCCACTCCAGCTCAGCCGATTTCGTAATGCCGATGCGCTGGCTGGCAATAACGGCTGGTGGTTGCTTCCAGGGTGACAGATTTGCCCCCGGAATTGCAAAAAAATCCGCTCCATTCCATTTGGCAGTAATTCCCATCGCCTGGGTCAATTTCCCGGGTCCGGAACAGAGATATGTCATCTTCTGGACTGCACGTCGTTCGAACATCAATTTGATACCGGCTCGCGGCTCCAGAGCCCGTATCAATACAAACCCGCGAAAAGATTCGCCCTTCACCAAAAAATTAAGGAGCCAATGGACTCCGTAATTCAGATAGATATAAATCGATCCCGCCGGCCGGTCGCGAATAAAGGTCCTCACCGCGTGCCGCAAAAAAGTGTGACATGCCTCGTCGCCATATTCTGCGTACGCTTCAGTTTCGACGATAATTCCCGAGGTTTCCCGCCAAACCAATTCGCATCCGAGCAAATCGCGAGCACAAGTCAACGGGTCCCGCTCAAAGAAGGCCCGCGTAACTGGGACACCGCTCATTAGGGGCTCCTTCACAGCTCCGAGGGATGATCCAAGAACGTCCATAGCAAATTGAACCTTTCGGCCAGCCGTGCGGCCAGTCTTTTGACGCCGAAAGTCTCGGTGGCGTAGTGACCACCATATAAGAGATTTATCCCGAGTTCCTCGGCCAAGACGAACGTATGATGCGGTCCCTCTCCCGTGAGGAACGTATCCACTCCTTCGGCGGCAACCTCCACAATATGCGATCCGGCGCCGCCAGTTACTATCCCGATGCGTTGGGTCCGGCTCGGTCCGGCCGGACAACACCAAATCTTTCGTCCAAGAACCCGCTCGGCCCTTAGAACTAACTCATTCAACTCCAGGCTAATGGTTGAAAGGCATCCTTGCGCCCGACCTTTGACGAACCAAAAAGGCGTGACTGGCGCAAGTTCGAGTGCTTCGGCTAACAGGACGTTATTTCCTACGTTGGGATGAAAATCGAGTGGAAGATGGACGCTGTAGATCGCTACATCCCCTTCCACCGCTTTTGCCAGGCGCCGATAGACCGGTCCGGTCACCGGAGAAACTCCGCCCCAAAACATTCCGTGGTGAACGACCAGAAGATCGACGCTCTCGTCGATCGCCATTTCGATCGTACAGGTACTAGCATCAACTGCCGCCCCGATCTTGGAGACAATACCTCTATTTTCTAGCTGAAGTCCGTTAACCGCGCCCGGATAGTCCTCGATTTCCGTGACCTCCAGCAATTCATTGGCGAAAGATACGACGTCCTGGAGAGCGACCGCTTGCTTATTCATCCGTTTAACCTCGATTCAAGCCCTTCTCGCCCACTTCACTCGAGCTCCGCTTTCGGCAAGATTTGTCCTGCATAAGCAATGGAAAGCTTCTTTACACCCTTGATCCGCTTAGCAATAGACCGGATCTGCGCCAGCATCCTCACCAGGACAAGCTCGTTCTTATAACCGTCGGCATAAGAGTATTCTGGTTTTACCGCCATATGAAGTAAGGCAAGCGTATCCTGCGAAGTGCGCGTATAGACAATCACCCCGGCAAGGTCCTCGAGCTTGCCCCGATGAACGAAGGCATAGAGGGTCTGGACTTCTTTTTCTTCAATTCCGATTCGAAGATAGTCCCCTTCCTGGATGATTTTTGGAAATCCGTAGCTGAGAATTGAGGCGTTGATGCTTGACTCATGTTCGCCTTGCTGGGGATGAAAGAACATCAACGCCTCTAGTTCATCGCGGCGATCAACCGGAAGGGTGGAAGAGAACTTCAAGGGCAGCACAAACCCCTTGCATAGGCTAGGCCTTCTTTTTGTCAACTGCGTAAGGTAGGGCGTGTCGCTCCGCGACCGCCGAATCGCGCGTTGCCGAAAACAATTGCCGGAGGTTGATTGGCGCTGAGAATTCTTGGGCCCAATGACGCAATGACATGCCGGCGGTCCGAGACGGACCCCCGCCTCACCGCGCGATCGATTCAGCGCTCGAGACAAGTTCTCTCGACTTCGGCCTAGTTAAAGTTATGATA
>Ga0137401_10000060_pt1 | contig 33119 bp, 50 predicted proteins | sample CZOMad1_1_16fung_FD_108286 | JGI IMG/M metagenome (GOLD analysis project Ga0137401, IMG submission 108286) | Vadose zone soil fungal communities from Angelo Coast Range Reserve, California, USA - CZOMad1_1_16fungal (Illumina Assembly) | ecosystem: Environmental > Terrestrial > Soil > Vadose...
CCTACGTCGTAATGCGCGAATGGCCGACCAAAGCCGAACTCCAGGCTAGGGCCTACAACCCGGACACGAGGATCGGGATGCTGCAGAACCTCGACCTGCTCTTCCAGACCGGGTCGGCGGGGATCCCGACCCCGACCGCGCAAAACCAGATCCTGGGCCAGCCGCAACAGATGTACAAGGACAGATTCGAGATCTGGGAGATCTGGCGCGACCAAAGGCTCACGATCATCGGGAACAGATCGATACAGCTCTATGACGGCCCGAAACCGTACTGGCTGCCCGGCAAACCCGTCGTGATCGGAAACGTCAGACCCGACTTCCTCAGAATCGAAGGCATCTCGGAGACCGAGCTGGTGGACGATCTGCAGCAGGCGCAGTGGACGCACGACAACCTCGTCATGGAGAACCTGAAGATGACGGTGATGCGGGGCGCCACCGTCCGCGAAACGGTGCCCGACATCAACCAGCTCGTCCTCAGACCGAACTATCTGTGGCCCGTCACAGACCACGACGACGTCCGCTTCCAAGACCCGCCCCCCTTGCCACCGGAAGCCTATGAACAGTCGTCGGCGCTGCTCGCGAAAATGCAGTACGTGACCGGGATCAACCCGTCCGTCACCGGCGGCACACCGTCCCCGCAGGCCAACGACACCGCCACCGGAGCCTCCACCGCCTACAGCGCCGCGTCGAAGCTGCTGGAGTTCAAAGCGAGGATGGTCGCGTTGAAGGTGTACCAGCACACCTACGAGCAGTGGAAAGACCAGACGATGCAGTTCCTGACCCGGCCGATGTGGGTGAAAATCACGGGCGGCCAGCAGGAATGGGTGCAGTATGGGCCGCAAGACATCGCCGGCGACTACGACGTCCGAGTCCAAGCCGGGGAGGAGTCGTTGAACCGGCAGCAGAAGCGGGCGGAAGCTGTGGCGTTGCTGAACGCGCTTGCCCCGTACGCGCAGTTCGGGTTGAATGTGCCGGTGCTGCTCAAGAGGGTCGCAGACGCGTACGGGTTCGAGGGCGGGGCCGAACTGTTCAACCAGCCTCAGGATCAGCCGCAGCCCGCGGCCCCGAACGGGAACCAGCTACCTGTCGGGCCTACCCCGAACACGAACGGGGCCGGACTCCTTGTCCCGCATCCGTCCGCCTCGACGCTGCTCGGTAACGCCCGATGAGTTCTTTTTTGGAATCGGACCCTACGTGGCGGGACCCTGACGATTACCTCAGGGAACTCCTTGAACGCGAACACCTCATCCTGGAAATGCAAGCCACGGAAGGGTGGGGGCTGTGGCGCGACTACGTTTCCGCGCTCGCGGCCGGATACCAGAACCGGCTGCTGCGAGGCAAACACGCGGACCTGGTCGAGTACAAGTTCGACGCCGGGGTCGTGGAGGGCATACGCATCGCGCTCGGCGCATCCGAGCAACTGCACGCGTCGGTGGCCGCGCAACGTGATTTACTCGCCATGAACACACTCGCCGATTCAGAGGAGGAACCAGTAGATGAGCACGCCTGAGGAAGTCGCCGCAGAACTCGCGGCCGAGCAGGACGGCCGCCCGGAATGGCTGCCAGACCAGTTCAAAACACCGGAGGACCTTGCGAAATCGTATGACGAGTCGCGCCGCGAAATGGACCGGCTCCGGTCGAGCCTCGACGAGGAACGGCAGCAGTTCGCGGCAGCGCTGGAACGGATCGAAGCCGTCCAGCAGCAGCCCGCCCCCGCCGAAGGACTCGACCCGCGCACGAACCAGCTTCTCACCCAGTACCAGCAGGCCGTCGAGTCCGGCGACGCCGCCGCCCAGCTCGCGATCACGCTCGGCCTGCAACAGGACATGATGAACCAGGCGCTCGAGGAACGCTTCAAGACGCTGGAGCCGAAACTGGGGGAGGCCGCGCAAGCCGACCGCACGATCGCGTTCGAGCTCGCGTCGGAAAGGGTCGCGAAGGCATACGGCGACGACTGGGGCGAGCTGAAAGAGCCGGTGCAGGCGTGGCTGCGGGAGCACCAGTCGTGGCTTCCGGCCGTGAACGACCCGAACGCGTTCGAGGTCGTGATCCGGGAGGCCGCGTCAACGGTCGTGAACGAGAAGGCTGCGACACGGTTGAAGGAACTGGAGGCTGACCGGGCCGCGAAACTGTCAGCCGCGACCGCGACGGGGTCGGGTCAGGGACGATTCCCGACAGCTACCGACGATAAGAAGCAGCAGTGGCAGGAGATCAAGGATGCCCCGGTGATCTCGTATGCCGACATGATGAACCGCAAGTCCTAACCGAGGAGGCATCTCGCCATGCCGACCACGCAGACACCGTGAAAATCGCGGTGCTCTCACTCACAAGGGACCGTTTGGAGTATTCGCGGGCCAACTTCGCCCGCCTCCGCGAACTCGCCGGGACCCCCTACGACCTGTTCGTCCTCGACAACGGCTCCCGGGACGGCACCCCGGAATGGCTGGAGCGCGAGTTTGATGCGGGCCGCATCCAAGGACTCGTACTGTCGATGGACAACCTCGGCATCTGCAAAGGCCTGAACAGGCTCCTGGACGAGGAACTGAACCCTGCCGACTACGACGTGGTCGTCCGCTTCGACAACGACTGCGAGGTTCTGCGGGAGGGGACGCTTGCGAAGGTGTGCCAGGTCGCGTTCGAGAACGACCTGATCGTGGCCCCGAAGGTGCTGGGCCTCAGAAATCCGCCACCGTCGTCAGCCGACCTGTTCCTCGGCGAGGACGTATTGGACGTGACAGGGATTCTGGGCGGCGTGTTCATGGCGGTCCCGGCCCACATTTTCAACGATTTCCGTTACGACGAGGCGAACCCGGTGTGGGGCGGCGACGAGTACATCTGCTCGTGGTGGCAGGAGAGCGGCGGTGTGTGCGGTTACCTGCGAGGATGGGAAGTCATGCACGACACCGACCGCCACCATACCGACCATCCGGAACATTTTTTCAGGCGCCAACGCGAAGGCGGTCCAGCATGACCGAGCGGCTCTCCTGATCGAGGTTCTCCAGCATCCGGCCGAACTCCGCCGCCTCGTCGCGTTCTACCAGGAACGGAAACCCGCCCGGGTACTCGAGATCGGTGTCTGGGATGGCGGCACCCTCCGCGAATGGGTCGGAAACGCCGACCCCGGCACCCTGGTCGTCGCTATAGACCCGTTGCACCGGAACAGGGCCGGTTACGGCGGCTTCGCGAAACCTGGCGTCGAGATCGTTGTTCTGCAAGGCTCCTCGCAGGAGCCCGCCATCATCGAGGCCGCCCGTTCGTATGGCCCGTATGGGTGGGTGTTCGTCGACGGCGACCACGACTACACGATGGTCAAGGAGGACTGGGACAACTACCGGCCGATGGTCGCTGCGGGCGGCGTACTCGTTTTTCACGATATTGCGGGCGACGACGTCGAGGTCGGGCCGCGCGAACTGTTCGCAGAGATCAAGGCGGAAGGCTACAAGACCGGCGAGTATGTTCATGGAGGCCCGGGCTGGGGCGGCTTCGGGATCGTCTACCTGTGAAAGGAAACGATGCTGGTCGACCTTGACGATTTCTATGACGGGCAGCACCGCCTCGACCTGCTCTACCGGTTGAAGGACGCGAACCCTGCTTTCCGGGCGACACTGTTCGCGGTCCCGGGTCTCTGCACGGAAGAGTTCCTGGACACGCTCCCGACCTGGCTCCAACTAGCCGTCCACGGCTGGGAACACCCTGACCCGTACGAGTGCTCGGAGTGGACGGCCGAGCAGATGGAGAACCTGCTCGACTGGCCGCTCGTTCGCACGCATTTCTGTCGTGGCTTCAAAGCGCCAGGCTGGCAGATTTCGCAGGCCTGCTACGGCGTGCTGATGGACCACGGCTACTGGGTCGCAGACCAGCCGTACAACGATTTCAGACGTCCGGCCGGGATCCGTTGCCATCTGCTTTCCCCTGACGCCGGCCCGCAAGGAGAGAACGAGCACTGGCACGGCCACATCCAGGACGTGTGCGGGAACGGGCTTGAGGAGACCTTCGACTTGCTCTTGGAGCGGGTGAGGGCGGCAACCCATTTCGAGTGGATCAGTGAGCGGGTGACCCGTTGGAAGCCTCTGGTCGAAGCGTGACCAGCCTCGACGTAATCATCGTGCAACACAACCAGGCCGATCTGACTGTCCGCTGCATCGAGTCGATCCGGGTCGGTTACCCGCAGGCGCGGCTGATCTTCGTCGATAACGGCTCCGACGACGCCGAACGGGAACAGGTCGTCGGCCTGTTGTCGCCGCGGGACACGATGGTTCGAAATCAGGAGAACCGGCCGTTCGCGGTCGCGGTCAACCAGGCGCTCACGCTTTCGCGCGCCCCGTTCGTCTGCCTGCAAAACAACGACACCATCGTCGGGGAGGGTGACTACCAGCGGCTGCTCGACCGTTTCGCCGACCACCGCGTCGGCGCGGTAGGCCCGCTCACCGACGGCGCCGACACCGAACAGAAAGCGTCCGAGGCGGGGGTCGGGTTCGCGTACACGGAGATGCTCTCCTTTTTCTGCTGCATCCTCCGCCGCCGCGCCATCGAGGACCTGGGGCCGCTCTCGGAGGAGTTCGGGCAGGCGTACGGCGAAGACGACGACTACTGCCGCCGCCTCGTCCAGGCGGGCTGGAAGCTTGTGATCTGCCGTGACGTCTGGGTGCAGCACGACCATCACGCGACCGCCAGGGTGGTGTTGGGCCAGGAGGGGATCGACCGGGAGGGCGCGCAGGCGCACGCGAAGCTCGCGGAACTGTATGGCGACGCTTAGCGTCATCATCCCGAGCAAAGGCCGCGAATCTTTACGGGAAACACTCGCGTCGATCCCGGACTGGCCTGAGGTCATCGTGGTCGCGGACGAGGGACACGACGGGTACCAAAACGCGTACCAGATAGCGTCGCCGCGAGCGAAAATGCTGGCTACCGGCCCCTCCATTTTAGGACACCCGCAGAGACAACTCGGCATGGCTGAAGCCACCGGCGGCTGGCTCTGCTTCATCGACGACGACGACGTCTACACCGAGGAAGCGTTCCTGGCGTTCAAGAAGGCGATGACAAGGAAACGGCCGACTCTCTTCCGGATGCGCTACGAGGACGAGGACACGATCCTCTGGAACGAGCCCCGTGTCGCGCACTGCAACGTCGGCACCCCGATGATCCTCACCCCCAACGTCCCGGCCAAGCTCGGCGAATGGGCGTGGAAACGGACCGGCGACTTCGACTTCATCCGAGACACGGTGGCGAATTTCGGCGGCTGTACGTTCGACGAGACGATCGTCTGCACCGTCCGCCGCCTCGACCATTCGCCGTACTACGTAACGGTTTCGTAGCGTCTGTCCTCCAGCCATGCTTTACTGCGCGGCAGAACAGGACCTCCGCGAGCGGCGGCAATTACGGCCCAGCGACTCCCATCGAGGACAATCGCTCTCTAGCCCGTAACCCGCGCCAGGCAAAGCAGGAGCAATCCCGATAGGTCAACTCTGACAATCGGAGGCTTTCGTCATGCCTGTATCGAACCCGACGCTGCTCTCGGGCACCACCATCGAGGACAGCACGATGAACACCGACAACAACCCGCGTGCGATGGACGCGAACGTGTACGAGCTCGAGCCGAACGTCGCCCCGCTGACGGCGTTGATGACCAAGCTGAACTCGAGGCCCGCGGGAAACCCTAAGGTCGAGTGGCTGCAGGACCAGCCGATGCCGCGGATCACCACCCTCTCGGCCTCGGCCACCTCTGCCACGTCGGCGTGGGGCGTCAACGCGAACATCTTCCGGGTCGGCGACGTTACCCGCTTCTCCGCGCTCGGCTTCGGCGTCCTCGTCACCCAGACCGGTACCGGGTTCATCGCCGGCACCGTGCTCGGGACCCAGGTGTCGGCGCAGACGGGGGCCGAGCTGTACATGGTCGGGAACGCGAACGCGGAGTTCGCGACGCTGAACGAGATCAAGATCCCGCAGCTGTCGACGATCTTCAACTACACCCAGATCTTCCGGACACCGATCGGGATCTCGGGGACCGAGGACGCAACCGACCACTACGGCGGCCCGGAACGGGCGCGGTTGCGGAAGAAGTTCGGGATCGAGCACGCCCGCAAGATCGAGGCGGCCCACTTCTTTGGGATCCGCTCCATCTCCGGGACAACACGCACCGAGAACGGATTGCAGTCGTGGATCACGACCAACGTGACCGCCGACACCGCAGGCCTGACCGAGGTGGAATGGCAGACGTTCCTCGTCACCGCGTTCCGGTACGGGTCAGACCGCAAGATCGCGTTCTGCTCCCCCACCAGCGCTGCCGCGTTGGAAGGGTTCGTCCGCGGACGCGCCCTCGTCGACACGACCCCGCTGCAGGGGTCATTCGGTGTCCGGATGGCGACCTACGTGTCCGGGCAGGGGACGATCGACATCGTCGGCCACAAGGACTGGAACGACTCGGCCACCTACGGCGGCTACGTCGTCGTCGTCGACATGGACGCCGTCGCGGACAGGCCGCTCCGGCAGACCCGGCTTCGCCCCGACGTGCAGGCGCCGGACGCGGACGGGTTCAAGGACGAATACCTGACCGAAACCTGCATCCAGTGCATCTGGGAAGCCCGCCACGCGGTGCTCACAGGTGTGGCGATCGGGTCGAACTAGACAGTAAATCCCGGGGCGGGTGTACCAGGCCCGCCCCGGTTTCAACTCGCCAACAGGAAGGGAACCGATGCGCTTCTACTCGCCCAACGCAAACTTGCAGATCATCTGCTCCAAGACCCTCAACAAGAGGCACCCAGTCACCGGCGACATCGTCGAAACGATCCCGGCGATCTGGGCGAACTTCGGCAAGCTCGGCCCCGAACGCGAGTCCGACGACGGTTTCGGCGGCGTCGTGCAGGGCGCGGAGATCTACGGGCACTACTACGACACGGACATCGAGGCGGAACGGAACGGCTGGGACGCGGACACGAAAGCGATGGTCGAACGGCAGATCCTGAAGATCTGCAAGTCGCAGCCTGACCGCTGCCAGCTGCTCGAGGACGTGATCGTTCAGGCTCCGCTGCCGTGGCCGACCTTCGACGCCATGGAGGCCGAGGACGCGGTCGCGATGGCGAAGGTGCTCGGCTTGACCGTGGAGGCTTTGGCGTATGAGCGGGAGAACCGTCAGCGCCCCTACGTCATCCAGGGCCTCCAAGAGACCCCGGAGCCGGACGAGCCTCCCGAGCCGTCTGAGCCAGAGCCGGAGTTGGCTGCATCCGGGAAGCCTTCGGCGACAATCACGCTCTGATTCCATGATCCGGGGGCCTGTCATCGAGGCGAGCGAAGACTCGGCCCCCGGTGCCCTTCCCTGCACGAGCGACGTTACCGCTACATGGTTCGTGCAAAAAGGCTCGAACGACACTTACTGGCGTTGCGAGGCTCCCGCCGACGCCGTAGGCGGGAAGGTCTCGTACATCCATGAGAAGAACCTCGACCGGGGCGTGATGTGGCCGAACCGGGACACCGGCATCCCGTGGCAGATGCGGTTCACGACCGAGGCCGGGGAGACCCTGGTGGCGGACACGAAGAAGTCGTACAACGCGCTCTGCCGCACCCACACGGTCTACACGGACGTAGAGACGGTGTTCCCTTCGGTGGAAGGGGTCGCGGTCTGGGTGCGCCCGGACGGGCGGAGGGCGATCCTGGCGGCGGCGATGCGTGAGCAGGGGATCGTCACGGTCGCGGAGACCGACGACAACTACTTCTCCGACAAGAAGTTCATGCTCCGCCAACGCCAGGTCGGCTGGAACGACGAAGCGATGGAAGTCGTCTGCCGCGCGATGTGCTCGATGGACCGCAACGTTTTCAGCACCCGCTGGCTGCGGGACAGGTACCTGAAGGAGTACCGGCGGCGGCTCGGGAAGAAGCATCTTCCGGAGCTGTTCGTGTGCCGCAACCACATTCCCCGCGACGCGTGGCCGGAGAGGGACCCGGGGAGCGGCCAGGTGAGGGTCGGGTTCATGGGGTCAGGATCACACGTCTGGGACGTGAACCTGGCTTATGCGGCGTTTCATGCGGCGAAAACGTACGGGGGCGCGACAACGACGATGATCGGCTACAACCCCGCCGAACCCGACCAGGAACCCGACGAGATCACGTTGGACGGGGAAGTGGTGCAGATCCGTTCGGAGAAGTCGAAGAAGGTACGTGAGAAGTGGCGCGGCGTCGTCGACACCCACATCCCTTGGGTCGACCCGGGCGACTACCACCGCGCCGCCCTCCCCCTGGATATCGGCTTGTGCCCTTTGTGGGTGGACGATTTCACGATGGGCAAATCAGATGTGAAGATGATCGACTACACCGTCTCGGGTGCGGCAGGGGTCTGCTGGAACACGCCGGTCTACAACACGGCCGGCTGGAAGCACGAGGTCAACTGTCTGATGGCGTCGAGTTGGCGGGAGATGGCCGACGCGACCCTGAGACTTCTGAGGGACCCGAAACTGAGGTTCGAGCTTGTCACGGCCGCCCAAGAGTACGTTTTCGAGGACAGGAATGAGAACAATCTCCGCGACGAATGGAGCGACGCACTTGCGACTTAGAGAACGCCGAATCAGGTTCTTCAACATCTTCCGGCCTCGGAGGCGGAAGGTCAATCCGTTCCTTTCGCGCGACTATGCAAGGAGTTGCCGCCGTGAGCGTTGAGTCGGTGTTGGCATCCAAGAGCCTGATCCGTGGCTTCCTGGTTCCCGTCTTTTACGACGAGAACGGTGGCGGCTCCGCTCTCGGCCACGACGATTTCTGCAAGGTCAGGGACGGGTACGCGTGCGCGGCCTGCCTCGCCGAATACACGACCTATCTCGTCCGCTGCCCTGTCTGCGGGCACATGCGCGACCTCGCCGCCGACCTGCAGGCCCCCGACCCGTTACACGAGGACCACCTCGCCGAGCGGGTGCGGACGGAAGGGATGGACGTGGGGGCGGTGCAGGGCTTCGACGAGTTCATGCAGGGCGTCGAAGCGAACAAAGACATCGACCATGTCCCGTTGTCGAAGCTGAAGCCGAGGAAGCGGCACTAGATGGCGTTCCCTAGCACCTTCCTGGATCTGAAAACAGAAATAGCCGCGAAGCTGCGGATGACCCTGGCCGACGACAACCAAAAACTGTCCGACTGGGTCAACAACTCGTACGCGGACGTCGCCTCCGAGACCCGCTGCTTCCAGCGTACGGCGACCACGGCGATGACGTCGGGGATAGGCTCGTACACGCTGGACGCGTCGGTGCTGCACATCGAGTTGTTGACGGTGACGCAGGCCGGGGGGACAGCGTTCTACCCGCTGGTCGAATGCCAGCTCGACGAGATCCTGAACTTCCGTGCCTTGAACGCGTCCGCGGCAGGCCCTTCGCGGCGGTACTGCCTGGTCGGGCTGAACCAGCTGGAGGTGTGGCCTACCCCTTCCGCGGCCGACACGATGACGTTCTGGTACTCGTACCTTCCGACCTACCTCGTCGCCGACTCGGATCTGCCCGCGATCGTGGAGCCGCACGCGTCGAACCTCCTCACCTACGGACCTTTGGTGCAGGGGGCGGAGTGGAAGCGCGACATCATGGTGCTCGGCCAGTACCAGGCGCAGTACCAGTCGTCGTTGCAGGCGTTCCAGCGGTACCTGAACCGGAAGGCGGGCGCCTACCCCGAGACGTTCCCGACGCTGACGAGGTTGCAGCCGTTCGCGGCTCATGACCCTTCCACCGATTACGGCTGGGTGTACGGCTAGGTGCCCGCGAACGCGACCCTCTACCAGATCCCAACCGGCCTCGTCCGGCTGCTCCGCTACTTCAGTTGGCAGCCGCAGGTCGAAGCCGACTTCTCGCGCGGCATCGTCAAGGATCTTCCCCGCTCCTCGATCCCTGCGGGCGGTTTGTTCGACGCGGTCGATTTCCTGGTCGACCAGCCCGCCGTCCTGCGGAAACGGGGCGGCACCAGCTACCAGTCGACGACGGTGGGGGCGACAACGACCGGCGTCAACTTTGTGGCGGCGCCGGAGTACCCGTTCGGGAACAAGGTGATGGGGCTGGGCGCGGACGGCCACCTGTGGGATATGACGTCGGGTTCCTCATCCGACATCGGCGCGTTCGGGATCACCACTTTGGACACCCCGAAGCTCTATGTCGACAAGCTGGTCGTCACCAGCGCGAACGGGACGACGGCACCGAAGAAGGTCACGAACCCGGCCGGGACGCTCACCATCGCCAACCTGGGCGGGACACCTCCGACCGCGCGCCTGGTTTGCACCCACATCTCGAGGATCGTGCTTGCGAACAGTGCCGCGAACCCGAACCGGGCCTGGTTCTCGCCGGTCCCGAACGTCGAATCGACTTGGGACACCGCGAACGCGTACGTCGATTTTAACCACAGCCTTTCCGCGATTGCGAGCATTCAGGGTGTGATGCTTGGCTTCTCCGCCGGAGCCACCGAACGCCTCGTCGGGAACGTCCCGCCCGGAACGACCGGCGAAAACATGTCGTTGCAGCCGTTGGGGCAGATCGGTTGCGCCGACGCGCGCAGCATCTGCCCCTGGGGCTCCTACATCGTGTTCGCCTCCCAGGAGGGCGTGTATGTAACCAACGGGGCCGGGTTCGACTCTTTGACGGAGAAAGCGGACGGGGCCGGGATCCTCTCCTACTGGCGGACCCAGTACGCGACGGTGCAGGCGAACGCGGGCTTCATCGCAGGCGGGATCGTCAACCGCAACTACTACATCCTCACGCTCGGCTACGGCAGCACAATCGTTGACACCCTCGTCTGCTACCTGCCCAGGAAGGCGTGGGCGCGGACGTCGAACATCGGCTGCATCATGTACGCCCCCAACCTGTCCGGCACCGACGAGCTCTACGGTGCCAGCATGTCGGGCCAGCCTGGTAACCGGATCCTCAAGTTCTCAGGCTGCCTGATGCCTGCGGCGGGGAACAAGAACGACGCGAACGGGGTCGCTGTCACGCCGCAGGCGCAGTTCCGGATGTCGGGGACGGGGATCGGGGTGAAGGTGTACGGGGACGGGCACCTGACCTACGACATGCGCGACGCCGCCTCCGACAACCCCACCTTGGCGGTCTCGTTCTCGAAGGGGATCGAGGCGGAAGGCGCGTTCAACGCCGTCCCGGAGTCGCCTCTGGTGAAGACGACGGTGGCGAAACGGAAACGGTTCTCGGTCGCGACGGACGCGCAGGCCGTCAACGTCAAAGTCGTGCAGGCGAACGCGTCCTCGAAGACTGAGGTGTATCTGCTCGAGGTCGACGAGCGCGCCTACGACCTGCAAGCGGAGCTGGTCCCGTGACGAGCCTGGTGCCGGAGACGGGGTTCGCGCAGGGCGCGTCCGGACCTGCGAACGTGTACGACACGTCACCGGCCGGGCTCGGACTGTCGCCGTCGTATCTCGCCCCGGGCGCGTCCGCGTCCGCGTCGAGTGCCGGGGCTGCGGCCGTGCAACACAACGATATAGGGGTCGGGACGGAGCCGATCCTCGACTTCGAGGACACCGCGTTACTGTCGTTTGCGATCGTCGACGACAACTCAAACACGCGCGTCAAGGTGTCGATGTCGATTGGTGGACAGGGGACGATCCCGTTCACGAATCCCGTCGGGACTTCGATCCTCCAGAACAAGCTGCTCGCCGCGGACGCGCAGCCCGCGTTCACGATCGGCGGCGACGGAAAACTTGCTTGGGGGCCGGGTGGAGTGACAGCGCCCGACACCAACCTCTACCGTTCCGCGGTAGGCGCCCTAAAGACGGACGGAACGCTAGCTGTAACAGGCGACCTCGTAATAAATAGTGGCACTTCGCAGCTTTTACAGGGTGGCGGGATTAGCCTCGATTATGATGGTGCCAACTATTTTCTTTCGACTACTGGACACAACCGACTCCTTTTCGGCGGTGATTCAGTTGCCAACCTGTATCGCGGGGCGGCTGGACAACTAAAAACTGACTCACTCTTTATTGCGGAGGGTCAGATTTATTCTCAAACAGCATCAGGCGCAGGCGGTGGGTTTGTTTACAATCCCTTTGCTAGTGGAGGAAACACGATTTCCTCCACTGTTCAAGGAGAGGCCAACCCTCGTTTTTATATGGCGTGGAACGGTGCGTTGCAATGGGGGCCTGGGTCAACTGCAACAGACACAAATTTCTATCGAAACGCGGCAGGCGTGCTCAAGACAGACGGCAATCTCATCATCACCGCCGACTATGCGCTACGCGGCCTCGACGCCACCACGCAGTTCAAGGTGGTCTCAGGGTCGACCGTCGGCACCACGAACGGTGCCGGCGAGCTCGCAATCTCGTTCGGCGTGACCTTCGCGTTCGGGCCGGTGGTAGTGGTCTGCAACGGCGACACGGCCGCGACGGCCTGGGGAGCGAATCCGGGCGTCAAAGTGAGCACGCTGACCACCACCGGAGTCACAGTGTCAACCGGCGTCGTTAGCAATAGTGTCCGCGTCGACTGGATCGCCTACGGCCAGGCCTAACGGGAGAAATGCATGGACGGGATGGGCATCTTGAAAGCGATCGACGAACTCGGGACGACGATCGTCAGATACGAAGCACGGATCCGCGAACTCGAACACGAACTCGAACAGGCGCTCGCAACCGTCACTCCCCCGCCGGCCGACCCCGTAAATGACCGGGTCTGAAGTCACAATCCGTCCATGGCGCTAGTCCCCGACTCGGTAACCGGTAACGCCAGGTACGGCGGCCAGTTCGCCGCCCCGAACGTGAAAACGCCGGTCACGCCGCCGGTCACGCCTGCCGCACCTCCGGCTCCGGCACCGTTCAACTACGGCGACCTGCTGAAAAACGACCCGATCCTCGGGCAGGCGTTGGCGGGGATCAACGCGTCGGGCGTCCAGAACCAGGCCGGGCTCAACGCGGCGCAGCAGCGGGCGCTGATCCAGTACGGGTCGGTGCCCTCGGTGAGCCTGCCGGGGGTGAACCAGATCGACGCGACCACACGCCAGCTCGCCGCCGAGAACACCCAGGCAGGCACCTCGACGACGGCGAGCCTGCAGAAGGCGTACCAGCAGGCGCAGCAGGGCTCCGACGCCTCTTTGGCGGCGCGGGGGCTGCTCAGGTCGGGCGCGTATGGGCAGCACGCCGCCGAAAACCTGCAAGGCTACAACCAGGGCCAATACCAGGCCACCAACGCCCTAACCGACTACCTGCAAGGGATCTACTCCGGGTATCTGCAGCAACAGCAGACGCTGCAGCAGTCCGGCGTCGGCGCCACCAACGACGCGTTGAACAGGATCATCCAGCTGATTCAGGCGGGCTACTACACGGGCGGGACCGCCGCACCTCCACCGCCCACCGCCCCTCCACCGCCGGTGACCGCACCCGCTTCCAGCGGGTATCTCTCCCCCGCATTCCAGAAAGCGCTGGCCGACGCGGCCGTCCAGCTCGGGCACCCGGTCACCCCGACCGACCAGGGCAACGCAACCGTGCTCACCCTCCCCTCCTCGGCGAGCGCACCAGTCACGGTCCCGTTGGGGACGATCCCGCAGCCCGGGAAGAGGTACGCGCTCTAGATGGCGCTCGCGGCCCCCGGCAACGAGAACCCCTCGCCCGCGTTCCTGGCCGGGCAAGCGCACGGGCAACGGCTCGCGGTCCAGCACGCCGCCCCGCCCAAACAGATCGCGTCCCCCGTCAGAGCACCCGCCAAAGCGCCGGTGACGCTGGATAGCGCCCTGGCGCAAGCGAGGCAGGCGGCGCAGCAGGACACAAGCCAGCAGGTCGCCGCCCTCCGAGCCCAACAGAACCTGCTCTCCCAGCAGGGCCGAGAGCGGGCGGGGCAGATCTCGGCGGCGTCGCAGGCGGCAGCCCAGTTCCTCTCCGGCCTCGGCGACCAGACCGGGGCCTCCTACACCAACGCAGCCCAGACCCTCGCAGGACTCGCGCAGGGATATTCGGGCGACGTCAGAGACACCGCTACGGGTGCGGCGGCGCAGATCCAGGCGCAACTCGCCAACCTCGGCGCACCCTCCGACTCCGTGAAAACGCCGACGGGGCAGACGTCGCAGCCCACCGATTTGGCGAACGTGCTCTACGGGCTCGGTGGCGCGATCCCCGGCAACCTGCTGGTCACCTCAGGGCAAGCACTCGCAGGCGCGCAACGGCAGCTCCCGGCAGCCACGCTCGGCTACGGACAGCAGCAGGCGGCAGGCACGCTGGCTAGCGCGCAGCAGCAGGCCAGGGACCTGATCCCGCAGATCGTGGCGGCGAAAGCGGGGCAGCCGAAACTGGTGCAGCAGTACCTGTCCGCGATCCAGAACTCGCTGACGAACCAGGCTCTGGCGGGATCTCTGATCCAGAGCCGGTCAACGAACGCGGGGATCGCGCAGCAGAACGCGAACACTGCCGCGCAGCGGGCCGCGAACGCGCAAGCGAACTCCGACCGCTCCTACCAGCTCGCGCTGGCGAAACTGAGCAAGGGTTCGGCGCCGAAAGCGAACGCGTCGCTCTCCAAGAGTCTCGGCTACCTCGTCGACGCATCCGGGAGCCCGATCCTCCAGAACGGCAAAAAGGTGATGCTGCCTGCCTCGACAGCCAACAAGTCGGTGTCTGTTCAGCGGTGGGAAGCGAAAGCGCTCGCTGCTGCCCGCCGCGCTCATTCCGGCTGGACGGACTCGGCGGGTGTCAAGCATCCGCCGCAGGACTGGCAGACCTACATGACCCAGGGTCTCGCGGAGGGTGTCCCGGCGAGCATCATTATCGCGCAAGGGCGGCGCGTCTTCACGCAGGCCGAGATCCACCCGAAGGGCTGAGATGGCGGGGAACGCCTGGAACCCGGACGGGATCCACGACACCACCGGCGGGCAAGCCCCGACCAAGGCCCCGGTCAAGGGCGATTTCTTCGCGAACCTGGTCGCGCACCAGCACGGCGAACCCGCCCCCGTAAAAGCCAAGCCCGGCCCGGTGAAAGCTCCCACGCCGGTACGTGTCCCCGGCGGCGCAGCCCTGGTCCCCGCAGGCGGGTCGACCACAGACGCTCTCGGTCGCCTCTTCCACTATCTCGTCCATCCCGGCGTGCAGTTGTTGAAGGAGACCGCGAACCCGCCACCGAACTACGTCACTTTTGATGGTAAGCGGCAGCCTGTTCAGGGCGGACCCGTGTTCAACCCAGCCACGCTAGCCGTCAGCGCGCTCCTCCAAGCGCCGTCGCAGCTACAGGCGGCACACCAGCAGGCGGTCGCTATAGCGCACCCGTCCGCCCAGAACCCGCCCAGCCTCGGCCGGGAAGTGCGAGGGCTGGGCGGTGGCGCGTTCGGTGTCCCCTTTATGGCGGTCGGCAAAGACGGAGAACCGATCAAAGCGACCACCCAGAAGACCACGCCTACTGCGAAAACGCTCCCTGAGACCGTGACCGAGGCGTTGAAAGGTGCGAAGAATCTGCGCGCCCAGCAGGAGGCGGGCTACTCGGAGGAGCGCGGTAGACGGTTCAAGGCGTTCGGTGCAGCGTTGCAGGAGAACCCGACGATGGCCGGCGCGAAAGCCGCGTCCGCGCATCTGGCGGGGCCGCTACCGAAACTCCATTTCGCAGGCTTCGAGCAGTTCGACCAGCCCGCCCTGGACGCGATGGTGAAACACATCGTCGATCATCCGCTGCTCCGGGAGGGCCAGCAGAAGCAGGCGATCGACGCGCTCGCGGCCGTCAAGGAAGGCCTGGTGCCGACCCGCGGCCAGATCAGCCTTCTGCATACGACGTTCGGGCCTGAGACGACAAGGAATCTGTTGGAGTCGGTGTCGATGTGGCGGCGCTACCGGGCGCTCGGCTACGACGCGCTCAACATCCCTCGCGCGGTGATGGCGTCCGCCGACCTGTCGGCCCCGTTCCGGCAAGGGCTGATGGTCGGGGTAAGCCATCCGGTGATCTTCGGGAAAGCGTTCGCGCCGATGCTCCGCTCGTTCGCGTCCGAGGACAGTTACCAGGGCCTGTTGCAGAGCCTGCACGCGAACCCGGACTTCCAGGCCGCCCAGGACGGCGGCGTGTCTTTCACCGAGGTCGGGCAGAAGGCGTCGTCCAGGGAGGAGCCGTTCAAGTCGAACCTGGCCGAACGGATCCCGGGTGCGGGCCACATCATCCGTGCGTCTGGACGCGCTTACACCGCGTTTCTCGACAAGGTCAGGATGGACGTGTACAGCCATCTCGCGGCGGAAGCGCGGGCGCAGGGCCGCGACCCGCTCGAGGATCCGCACCTGAACGAGTCGATCTCCCGGTTCATCAACTCCGCGACCGGTCGAGGCGACCTTGGCGCGTTGCAGAAGCACGCCGAAGGCCTGAACGTGCTCCTGTTTTCGCCCAGGCTTCTGAAGTCGCGGTTCGATTTCATCAACCCGTTCTACTACCGGAGCCTCGATCCGTTCGCGCGCAAGCAGGCTTTGTTGGCGGCGGGAGGGCTGATCGGGACGATGGCGACGGTTCTCGGGCTCGCGGAGCTGGCTGGGGCGAAGGTTGCCAAGGACCCGCGCAGCGCCGACTTCGGCAAGATCCGGATCGGTCACACCCGTATCGACATCGCGGGCGGCTTCCAGCAGCAGATCCGGCTGATCGCGGAGGCGATCACCCAGCAGACCGTGTCAACGACGACCGGTAAGACGATCAGTTTCGGACGGCAAGGCCCAGGCGCAACGTCGTTCGCCGACATCCTCTCCAGGTTCGCACGGTCGAAATCGGCGCCGATCCCTTCCACGCTCTGGGATCTCTCGACCCGGTCGACCGGGATCGGGCAGCCGCTCACCCTGCAGAACCTGATCGTGCCGAGGCTGACGCCGCTTGTCGGCCAGGACGCCGTATCGGTCGGCCAGGACACCGGTTCTATCCCCGCCGGGATCGGCGCCTACGGGCTCGGCATGTTCGGGGTCGGCATCCAGAACTACAAGCCGAAACAGCCGAAGACGCGAGGAAGCCAGAACCCGTGGGGTGGCGGCGGCGGAGGGTCAGGGAACCCTTGGAAGCCGTGAGATCTCTAGAAGATCAGCCGCAGAAAACTCGCCGCAACACCGTAGACGACGAGCGCGACGAGCAGGCAAAGGAACACGGCGAAGATGTTGTCGCTGTCATGGGTGGGGTTCGTCACGTCCGCACTGTGCGCTCTGCCCTAGGTCTTGTCAAGGCAGTCTTTGCTATCCCCTGTGGGAGTGCCCTTTGTGGGCGGGCAGACCCTGCTCATAGCACCGATGTCCGAGGTTCAGGTTCACCGTCCCCAAGGCTTTATCTATGCATCCCCCGCTGTTCGCGTCTTGCGCCGGTCGGTGAAGACCTTGCCCGCGTAGACCGTCAGAACAGTAAGCGCATCGCCCTAACGGTCTCCCTTTGGCGCTTCCTGGTGCATAGCGTCCCCCTGCTCGACTATCATCGGCGTTGTCGGTGTAGTGGCCGTAAGGCTACGCGAGGCCCAGGACGAGTCCCCTTGCCCTTGGGCCTCGCTCTTTCTCCGGGGGCGATCTAATGGCCTCGAACGCGCAGCTCGTTCTCGCCCGCATCCAGGCTTGGAACCGTGCCAACCCGCGAGCGAAACTGGACCCGAATGCCGTCCTCGCTGTCGCACGGCAAGAAGGCCTCGGAGGCGGGATCGGCGACCAGGGGACGAGCTTCGGGCCGTGGCAGCTCCATATCGGCGGTGCCTTCCCTTCAGGGGTGACTGGCGACAAGCAGGCTTGGGCGTGGTCTCCGGCGGGGATCGACTACGCGCTCCGCCACATCGCCACGGTCGCGGGAGGACAGACCGGGGCGCAGGCTGTCTCCTCGATCGTCAGCCGCTTCGAGCGGCCCGCGAACATTCCACGTGAAATCGCCGGGGCGCTCGGAGCATTAGGCCTGCCAGTGTCGTCAGCGTCCGGCTACACAACCGGGCAGGGACGCTCTGTAAGCCCCGTGCAGGCCACGCAAGGCGGAACGGGCGGGATAGACGCGTTGGCGGCGCTGCTTCTACAGCGGACGTTTCAGCCGCCCCCGGTCGATACGCAAGGGACGGTCCAGAACCCGGCGCTCGTCCACGAAACCGCTGCCCCGCCCCCCACCGGCGACGCGCTCACCCTCGCACGACAGTACCTCGACTCGACCGGGAAAGCGTTCTCGAACCCGGGGTTCGCGCAATACCTGCACGGCCTCAACGGCGTCCAACTCCCGTCCTCGACGCTCGCACAGTCAGCCGCCGGCACGCACACGTCCTCCCCGAAAGCGGGGGATGTCGCGTTCTTCGGGAAACCGCCCTCCTACCAGGGCGTCCATCTAGACGCGGGCCACATCCTCCACGGCGACGGGGCCGTGCTTCGCGTCACGGCGCTCGCCCACCCTTCCTACCTTCCCGGCCTTGCGGGGTCGAGGTCGTACGGCTAGCCGCAGCCGTGGCGATACTTGACAACAGTCATGGCGATCCGTCCCCGCGTCCTGTGAAGGCTCTCCGCGTCCCTGCGGTCATCCTGATCGGCTGCGTCTGGACGCTCGCGTTCCTCGACGGCCTCTACACCAAGTCGTTTACGGCGCTCGGGATCACCACCCCCGTCGTGATGATCGTCGCCGCGGCCGTGTTCGCGATCAAGAACGGCAAAACCAACGGGGGGCCGGAGTGAGGAAACTGAGCACGGCCGAGTGGGGGTTCCTGGCTGTCGTCGTAATCATGGCGGCAACGATTGGGCTGACCGTGATCGTGACGACGCGCCAGTCGAGGCAAGGGGCGCGCGCCCATTCCGCCTTGTGCGCTCTGCGCGGCCATTACGTGCGCGAGATTTCCCGCTCCCAGGAGTTCTTGCGCGCCCACCCGCGGGGGATCCCGGGTATCCCCCCGGCGGTGATCCGGACCGGGGTCAAGGACGAGCAGTTCACCGTCGATTCGCTGGCGGGGCTGCATTGCTGAGACGGTGGACGCTCGCCCAGGTCAGTTTCCTCGCGGTCGTGACGATGTGCGCGGCCACAATCGCGGTCGTCTCGATCGGCTTCACGAAGCAGATCGGCGAGAACCGACGCGCGATCCGGCACCTGTGCGCGCTCCAGTCCATCACCATGGTCGTCTACAACTCCGCGATCCGCTCCTACACGTCGCTGCCGCACAAAACCTCTGACCAGTTGCGGCTGCTGCGAGCGATCCGGGAAGGCGTCCGCGAGATCCGTACCGACCGTTCCTGCCCGCGCTAGCCGAAAGGAAGTAGAGACTAATTCTCATGCCGTTCAAGCTGACCGGGCCGAAAGGCGGAACCCTGATCCGCCGCGCAACAGCGGCACGGGTCGCGCAGGTGCTACCCGGCCTGATCCGCAGGTTCCGGCGGGTGACCGTGACCGGCAACCCGCCACTCACGAACCCGCTCCCGCACACCCCGCCGCCCGTCAGGACACGGATGGTCGCGTGGGCACACTGGAGCCTCGAGCATCCCGGAAGCTTCGCCTACACCGAAACCTCGAGGCGAAGCGAAATGTTCCACCGCGCACCGGGCGATCTCAGGGGGACGATCCGGGCCGACTGCTCGCAGTGGTACGCCGCGATCGGCCACTGGTGCGGACTCACCGTGTTCGCGGACACCGACTACACCGGGACGCTCCTCCAGAAGGGGCAGGCGGTGCGGGTGCCGAAGCCGGGCGACTGCGTCATCTTCGGGCCAGGCACCGGTGTTCACGCGGGCATGGTCACCGAACGGCAAGGATCCGACTGGTGGGTCGTCGCGTTCGGCCACAACCCGCCCGACCGTGTCCTACTCTCCCACCTGGAAACATATTTCACGCAGGCAGGCAAGCCCGGCGTACGGTTCCTGGCGTTCACAACCTGAAAGGACAGACGATGGCGACGATCGACGATCTGAACGCGGCGGTAGCGGCGGCCTCACAAGCGGTCACCGACCTGGCCGCAGCACTCCAAGCAGCACAGACAACTGCACCGGAGGCTGCCCCGGAGCCTGACTACCAGGCCGAAGTCGACGCGTTGAACGCGGCAGCGGCACAGGCGGCGGCCGTCCTCTCCCCCCCTCCCGCGGAATGAGCCACCCGAACGCGACCGTGGGAACGATCTCCGGGATCGGCGGCGGCGAAATCGTCGTCAACGTCGCGCAGGCGCTCGGCTACCACATCTCGACCGGCTGGGGGATCACGATCGCGGGCGCGCTCACCGGGCTCGTCCTCTTCGTCGGCCGCAACGGCGTCAAAGGCGTCTGGTCGTTCTTCGTGCACGGCAGCAAAGGCCCCAGCCCCGCGAAGTAGGATCAGGGTTGCCCCGCCCGGTCTCGGAGCAGAAAACTCTGGAATCGGGCGGGGCAAAGGTGTAGTGTTCGCGGGGCTTGACGGCGAACCAAAGGGCCTGTAAACGGGCCTCCTCTCAGGAGCCGCTCCTAACCGGGGCGGCTCTCTTTTACTCGGGAGGCGAACTACCAGCCTCCTCAGATGAAGCAGTGCGCGTCAGCCGCCCACTGCTGCCAAAGCCAGCCACTAGACCAGCCTGACGCCCTATACGCGCGCTCGGCCGCCCACTCCTGCACCAATTGCGAATCGTCGGAAGCATGGTGCGACGTGCCGTAGCCCCAGCCGGCGTGCATCTGTAGCCCGCCCCAATACAAAGGGACGCCGTTGTAGCCGACCGCTCGCGAGGCTTGATGCCAACCCGCTTCGCCGTCATGGATGCAGAGCCAGAGGCGGTGGTGCGCGGGCCAGTGGTGCGGTGTCCGCCAGTCAGCGGAGGCTCGAGCCGTACTGACGGCCCAGCCCATTATTGCGAGAAAGCAAATGACGTAGAGAATGCGTAGACAACGCAGGATCCCGTCTCCCTTCGACGCTGTAGCAAGCCATCGGCTTGCCCTCGGCAGCCCCCGGCGCGATCACAGGAGCCTAGGTTGTTGGTCAACCGAGTATGGCTAGATCAGCGGACGAGTTCAAGGCGACGCTCGTAGGCGCGCTGCATCGCGTGGAGGCGAGCGTGATGCGAGTCACAGAGGACGGTCAGGTTGTCGAGTGCGTACGCCAGCTCGGGATCGTCCGAAACATGGTGAACGTCTAGGCCGCCCTTGCACGGCTCGTGGTCCCACTCGGCAGCGGTGCAGTCGATGTCGCGGTTCAGGACCGCTCTACGGGTTTCCTGCCAAAGTTTTCCGTCGAGATTCTCCATATAGCATCTCTGCTATGTATACCTAACGGGGAGGATAGTTCCGCGCTTTTTGCGGGTAAAACGTCGAGGACAGGGGTGGGTACGGGGTCGCCGCATACGCCGCAGATCCACCCGTCAGGCTGGTGTAGGGAGTGGGCGTGGTGGGCCTTGTGGTAGATCATCGGCGCGGTCATTGAGGCTCGGTTCCATTGCCGGGAGGGGGTGTCACAAAGTTCACGCGAACGCGACCTCTCGCACGGCTGAGACCTGCTTTTCGAGCCAGGCCAGCGGGTCCTTGTCCTCCAGCGCCCGCCGCTCCAACTCCGCTTCCAACGCTTCTACGCGCTCCTTGGCGGCCGTCTCCGCCTGCGCCTTCTGAAAGGCGCAGGTCGGACACTCGGACGGGATGGTCTGACCCTTCTCGTAGTTGTAGACGTGGCCGCACTTCTTGTACTCGTGGTGGACACGCTCGGGCGCAGGGCAGACCTGGCATCGCTGAGGCTGCGGCTGGCCCGGCTCCAGCTTCATTTGATGGCCGCACGGGAAGCTCGCCCAGACCGGCGGAGGAACGTACGCCTGCTGCGGGTAGGAATACGACGTGTTGTTCGCGACACCCGTGTATTGGTTCGGGTTTATGACCCCGGAGGAGATCATCTGATTGATGTACGCCTGCTGATTGAAGGAGTCTCCGAGGGCCATTACGCGGTCAGTTCAGCCTTCGGCTTGCGGCGCGACCTGGAGCGCTCAGGAGCGTCCCCGATGTGCTCGACGGTCTCGTAGGTGCGGGAGACCACGACGTTCGGGAGACGGTTCAGAACCTCGCCCATCATCTCGCGGAGGTAGCCGACCTCGGTCTCGAAGCGGTCACGCATGAACGTCATTTCCTTCTCGAACCGCTCCTTCTCAGCGACGAGGTTCTGCTCCTTGACGGTCAGCTCCGTGTCCTTCTTCGCCGCCGAAATCTCGTGTTCGACCTGCTTCTTGTGAAGGCCGACCTTGTGCTCGATCTCGCGCTTCGTCCGGTCGAAGGTCTCCTTCTCCTTGTCGCGGGCGATCTCCAGGTCGGTCAGCTCCTTCTTGAGCTTCACGATCTCGTCATGGAGGGCCGTCTCCTCGGTGAGCGCCTCGCGCTCGCCCTTCAACTCGGCCAGGTCACGGGAGACGGTCTCGATCTTCGAGAGGATCTCCGCGACCCTTGGGTCTTCGCCGTCCTTAGAGAACAGCCCCATCACAAGCTCCTTCTGTAGTGGTTCGTTTATGGGACGAGAACAGCAATTCGGTTCCGGTCATGTGTGCCTCCAAGAGACAGTCGCGGAATCGGCCCAGGAATGAACCAGCAGCCCCTGCTCATACGCCCAGGCCGGGCTGGAATGAATTCGATCATGGCACCGGGCGCACGCCCATAACTTGTTGCATTCGCGTTCGTCTCCGTGCCTCCGAAGCTGCCTGTGATGTTTTCCGTGAGCCACCTTGAGGCAGCCCGGGAGGTTGATCTCGCAGTTCATCCGGCGAGCAGGCTCAACTGCTCTTGCTTCCTAAAAACGAAGCAGATCCTCGCGGCGTGACCGGTTCTCGTCAACACCACGACACGGTGGCAGAGACGTGTCTGCGGTGGACGTCGAGGCTGGGCCTTGTGGTAGACCGCGACAAACCCGCCTGTCTTGCAGACCCTGACCGCTTCAGCCGTGAACTTGCCCGGCTTTAGAGGAGGCGTTCCGTATAGCCATTCCGATTCCTCATCCGAGTAGGGCGGGTCCAAGATCACGAGGTCGTAGGTGTCGTCCGCGATCCAGTGGAGATCGTGCGCGTCACCCACCCAGGTCGGTGTCGTCGTCGCGTTCAGGTCGACCGAGTCTCCGATCTCAGAGAGGCCGCCGAACGGGTGGAGGACCTTCTCGGGGCAGCCGAGGAGACGCCATAGCTTCTGCTCGAAGTGGAGCGGGAACGAGCCGACGTAGCAGTCCTTGCGCGGACGCGGCAAAACCCAGGTCTCGGTTGGGATCATTCCGGCTCCTCGATGGTCGCGGTCACCTTCCCGTTGAGCCAGTCCCGGACCGTGTCAATGTGCCGGCATGTTTTGCGGATCGTCCCGGACGGGCACGTGCAGCGCCACACCCCGGCCCCGTTCTCGAGCTCGTAACTGACGCTGTGCCATTGCCCGGGATTGCTTTTCGATTCTAAGAGGCAATGGGTATGGCCGATGACGACGGCGCGTTCGCCGCCGATCAGCAGAGGAATCCCCGGGGTCATGCGGGCACCAGCGCGGTGCGGGCCATCGCCAAGAGGACGTCGCGGAATTCGGGAGGTGTCTTGCTGCGCTGGTCACGACCGCCTCCACCGTCGTTGTGAACGCTACGCCCTGTAACGATATGCCGCCAGTCGAGATCCGATGGTGGAGGGCTGTCGCCGACATAGTAGAGCCACGTCATCTTGTGGCAGGGATGTCCGTAGGCTGCCTGGTCGATTTCGGTAGCCCAGCCCGGTCTGCCATGTAGCGCGATGTTCCAGCCAGGAGACGCTGGCTTTGGAAGGTTAAAAGTGCGCCACGCCCGTGTGTGTGCTGGGTGTTCAAGCACGCCGCCGTACTTCTCGACAGCCGCAAGTGCAGCCTGGAATGTGCCGTTGTCGCCGGCAGCCCGCGTCAGAGGCCGGCAGTTCCCCATGAGCGACCACGACTTGCAGGGCGGATGAGCCACGACGGGCCACGGCCCTGCATATAGGCGCGCATCCCTGGATTCGTCCCAGACTTCCACGTCGGGGAGGCCCGAGTAGACGCCGTTCGGGTCGACGAACAAAGCCGCGACGGTCACGTTTCGCCCCGGATCAGTGCTTCCGCCTCGGCCGCTTCCGTCAGGCAGCTTCCACACCAAGGCTGCAAGGGGTCGCCGTGTACTTTGCAGCGCGGGTCGAAGTCGTCTGAGTCGTAGGCGTAGTCGCGGTGTACGCCGGAGTCTTGGTCGAGACGGAGCAGCTCGTCCCAGGTCACTTCCAACCTCGTTCCCTAGCCAGTTCGCGGCCGCGAGCGATCCCCTTAAGCCACACGATCTCGTTATCGCACGGCCAGAGATCATCGCAGCGACGACAGCGGATCCCTTCATCGTCGGCTGTGTGGCGCGAAAGAAAGAAGCCGCGTAGAGGTGTTCCGTCAGGGACAGGGACGGGTTCTCCGCTGGCGCGAAGATAGGTTTTGAGCCTAGGCATTTTTCGTCCAGCTGATCCCTGTCTCGTCAGCCATCTTTACGCCGCGTCCCGTTCGCAAGCCGTGTGGATGATGGATCCGGTCTGGGTGCGTTCGTCGAAGTGCTGCCGGAAAGACTTAGCCACGGTCTACCTCACGGGCTGAGAACAGCAATTCGCGTCCGGTCACGGCATCTCCTCGTAGACAGGGACACGTCCCCGCCAGTAACCATTTGAACCCCACGGCGGCTTCGGGTTCCGGTACTCCACCAGCTTCTTCGTCCGCTCGTCGTAGCGGCGGCCGATCCCGAACTCGAGCCAGAGCCCCGACTCGCAGTACGGGCACGGCCCCATCTCATCGTACGAGCCTGACGGGGCGCGCATCTGGCCGGTGGAGATAACCGGGGACGGTGCGGCGGGACGGGTCTGGACGAGCACCTGGGCGGTGTCGCCGCAATGCTGGCATGGCTGGGGCGGGTCGCCTGTCCGGTTCGGGGTCCGTTCCGGCTGGCCGATGTCAACGACCACGCGCCGCCTCCTGGAGCCGTCTGAGTTCGGCGTTGATGTCGTCGACGGGGACCATGCCGCGGGCGAGGCTACCGTTGCTGTTGGCGAGACTGAGGAGCGTCCAGTTGGCGACGATCGCGGTTTCGGTGCAGTCGATGCCAGGCCAGCGGTCGCGGTAGGCGCGGATCCTGGATTGGAGCTGGTCGGGGGTGGCTTCGATCTCGCGGAGCTGCTTCAAGGCGTTGTTGCGTCTCCCGCGTTCGCTTTTGGTTGCGGGTTCGCCGAGTTCGGCTGTGAAGGTGTCCCAGAGTGGATCCTTTTTTCGCGGTTTCGGCGTAAGAGAAGCTTTAGCTTCTCTTACTAAAGGTTTCTTTGGTTCTGTCTCACATAGAGATGAGACGACCATCGTCTCATCCAGGCGAGACGACCTATCCGACGTTGTCTCATCTGGGTGAGACGACGTCCAAGGGACAGCGAGATGGTAGTAGTTGTGCCGCCTCGACCCTTGTTTTGCCGCCTTCTGCTCGATCCTGAGTAGGCCATTGTCGGCGAGGCGGTTTACGATCCGTCCCACGGTCGCGCGGCTCATGCCGAGGTGCGGCTCGAGCGTTCGCAGCGACGGCCAGCAGCACCCGTCATCGTTGGCGGAGTCAGCGAGCTTTACGAGCACGAGTTTCTCTTTCGCCGGCAGTTTCTGTTTCCAGGCCCAGTTCGAGACGGCGTGGCTCATTTCGTCCCTTTGCGACTGTTGCAGGAGCGGCAGAGCGTCTGCAGGTTCTCGAATTCGGTTGGGCCGCCTTTGCTTTCGGCCAGGATATGGTCGCAAGCGAGGTCCTCCCATGATCCGCAATTGACGCAGCGATAGGCATCGCGTTCGAATACCTGGCGGCGCAGCGCGGGCGTGATCTTCGCTTTTTTGGGTGAAGCAGGTATCCGCCGGGACGGATTCTCCTCCAGCCATGCGGTGCGTTTTCCTTCGAAGGTGCCAACCAGATAGTCGAAGGCGTATTCGTCGGGCCACCGAGTGAGAGCGACGTCAAGTGCTCCGTCGATGAAATGCCGAAGCAACGCGAAGATGGCTGTTTCCTCGGCGATAGCTGCGGCTTGGCCTTCGGTGTACCAGACCTCTTCTGACTTGACGAAGGGATCAAGATCGGTTGCCACTTGCGCGGCTCAGCCTGGCGTGCCAGAATCAGGTTTCTTACACACACAGGGATTCTATAGCGCCGCGGCTGCAGCATCAAGGGTCGCGGCGCTTCCCGTTTCACGACGCAACCCTGGACTTGGCGTAGCAGGTCTTACAGAGTCCCGTGACGCGGTCGCGGCGCATCGGCGCCCGATAGTCGCTATCGCCACCCCTGGGGCCTCCGCAACTGGCGCAGACTTTGGCGTACTTCCAGCGGTACTCGCGGCGCGCTTCGGTCTGGCAGGAACGGCATAAGGCGTGGCGGTGGCGGCGCGCATGGTTCGTCTTGCCTTGCGGGAAGTCATCGTCAGGCTTCCACTCCTTGCAGCGGTTGCAGAGCAGAACATCCGGGCGGGCGGTGAAGGCCTGCGTGCGCCCGAAGCAGCGGAGGCAGAGACCTGATCGTCCATGTACGTGCATCCAGATGAGCTTTCCGCATTCCTTGCACGGTTTGCGTTGATTCTTGGCCCAACGCAGCGACGAGGCATATTGACGTTGCCGCTCGTCGTCTTTGACGCCCATCCGTGCAGAATGTTCCGAGACTCCGAAATAGTCGGCGATCTCCCTGTACAGCCAGCCGTCGTCACGGAGCCGCTTGGCGAGTTTCCGGTCAACGATCGCAGGACGCCCCATCAGAACTGGGCCACCTTGAGGCGCTCGATCGAGTCGGCATCCAGCTTCTTATCGTCGCCGCGAAAGACCCGAGACACGTAGTTCCCGGTCACTGTTCCCGTGACGTCCCCCGTGGAGAAGTCAAAGATCGTCCAGGTGTAGCGACCGTTGCCGCGATACTCGCGCTCGAGCAAAAACTCCCCTACCGCAATCCGTCCAGCCATTGAACCGTGGGCCGTTTCCACGCGGTAGGCGTAGAGAGGTTCGCGAGTCTCCTCTAGCACGATTTTCTCTTGTCTCGCGGCCACGCCAATCCGGCGGTGTTCCTCGCTGTGATGCTTTTTGCAAAGCCAGCGCACGGCAAGAGGACGCGTGTAATCGCTGTGATGGGCTTCGATACGTCCTCGGCATTCCGACTCGCTCGAACGCTCGCAAGGCCCCTTAAGGAGCCTTCCGGTCTTGAGAGCCTGAGCAACGGCGCTGCTAGCTTTTTCTCGCGGCCCATAGACCCTCCCGCCTCTAGCTCTCCGGTCGTATTCGCGGGCAGCTTCCAGGCGACGGTTCCTGCTTGCTCTAGCTGTCTCGCGGTGCCGCTCGGCGTTCTTCGCGTACCACTGACGCATATAGACGCGCCGTACGCACTTCTTGCATGTTCCGCATTCACAGGTGGGTTTAGATGGCATGTTGGCATTATCACGGTCGCTTCGGATAGTGCTACACCCGTTCTAAAAAGGAACGCTAACCGTGTCGTAGAACGAGCCCATCGCGCAGCCACCATCAACGAACGCCTTCAGTTCCTGGCCGAGCCAGGTGAGCCCTTCCTCGTTGAGCGATTCCCAATCGGAACCGTAGCCTTTGTTTCCGCCCGTGATCGCGTCCTGCCACTCAATCACCTTGAGCAGCTCACCCCAGGTCGTTCCGGGCTCGTAGCCTTCCACGGTTTCGGCGCGGATCTTGTCGGCGTCTTGGCAGAGCTTCTCGATCTTCACCCGCATACGCTGCAGACGCTGTGCGGCCTTCTGCGCGATCTGCTTCTCGGTGAGCACCGGAGGCTCAGAAACGGCTCCGCTGCTGTAAGGATCGCTCTCAGAGGCTCTGGAGGGCACGTCAGCCATCTCTTCAAGTGGCGTCGGTTCGAATCCGGCTAGCTGCATCACGAACCCGAGCGGCTGCCGCATCGCCTTCGACGTCGCACGGGTCTGCGCCATCGACCGGAGCGCGTACGCGTCCCGGCTCTTCCATGTCCGCTCGTCGGTCGTGCACATCGCTTCGGCGGCACCGACAGTGGCCCCGTCGCGGGTGCGGGCCTCGACTCTTGCTTCCCAGCCGTTCGGGAGTTCGCGCGTCCAGACGCAGACCGGGAACACGCCCAGCATCGACCCGAGCAGCGTCCAGCCTTCGACGCGGACGTGTTCGCGGCCTTGGATCATCGTCACGAGCTGCTGTTTCCGCACCACGTCTGCGAGCGGTACAGCGAGAGCGGTGGCGCGCTCGAGCACCTGGACGGGGTCGTCTGTGTGGAACAGCGTCGGCGCGGTTTCGCGTACGGCGAGCGCCTGCTCGTATTCGGGCTCGACCACGATCTCGTCAGTGGTCACGACGACGCGCTCTCAGCTTTGGGTACGGCCGCTACCGATTCGGAGCGGGGGTGCGCCTTTGAGCCCGTCGGAGCGGCTGAGCGTAGTTTCCCGAGTCTGGCAAGGGCCTTCTCGTCGGAAGGCAGACGCCAACGGTGGTGGCTGTCGAGGTTCCAGCCCTTCTCGGCCATTTCGGTGCTGGTGAGGCAACGGCGGCCATCTTCGCGCATCGGCTCCATCTGGATGCCTTCCGAGTAGGTGTAGGCGTGTTTGCCGACCCTGTGAGCGTCGAAGCCGCTGACCGAGCCGAAATCCTGTTTGCAAGCGGTGCAGTAGTTCACGAGACAGCTTTCAGATGCGGCCCGACGTCAGGCCCGTCAGCGCATTCCAGGATCCGGTACACCCACCAGGGCGTACCTTCGCGTGCTTCGAAGGTGATTTGGGCGGCGCGGGCGGCCTGGTCACGGTAGACCATCCAGTAGACGTCCTCCTGGACGCGTTCGGAGCGTTTGTGGATGCGGGCGATGTAGGCGCGGAGCTCTTGTTTGCGGCGGTGACGGCGAGTCATAGGTTTCCTTTCGCTGCTTGATGGGCGATGTGCCGCTCGTACGCGTCGTCGGAACCGAAGTCTCCGTGTCCTTCGAAGCCTGGCTCTTCGCTTCTCGGCGGCATCGACGCGCGTGCCTGTTCCCGTTCCCGGATCCATTCCCCGATCGTCTCGGTGACGGCCTTGTAGAGCTGGTCTGGGTCGGTGACGCGCAACCGGTAGCCGATCGGCGCGTTTCGGCGCGTATATCCGGAAGAGGGCCATACGAGCGCCCCAGTGTCCCCGTCGTCCTGGAGGGTCAGCCAGAAGCCGTCCTCTTCAGAGTCAATTCGGATCATGCTGAAGTCGCCTCGAGCAGGGCGACTAGTTCGTCGGCGCTGGCGACAACGAACGCATCCCACGCAGCCCGCGCATCCCGCGCAGCCCACGCAGCCCACGCAGCCCACGCAGCCCACGCAGCCCGCGCAGCCCGCGCATCCCGCGCAGCCCACGCAGCCCACGCAGCCCACGCAGCCCACGCAGCGTCGGTGATCGTCTGGGCGTCGTCGTCGCTGATTCCGCCGTCGAGGATCTGCTGGTAGCCGGCTGCGACCTGTCGGCAGACCGCTTTCACGTCTTCGGCTTCGAAGATGTGCTCGAGACCCCATTCGGGGTCGGTCATCAGCCAGATCGCAAACCTCAGCCAGACCGAGGTGAGGTCTGTGCCGACGGGGATCGCGGCCATGAACCGGCCCGGCCACTCCTTCGCGACATCGGCGGGGAGTGATTCGAAGATGCCGTCTTCGAGCCAGGCGAGCTGGACGGGGATCCCGAACTCGGTCTCGTAGCGTTCGTGGCCGCCTTCCGGGTCCTCGAGGAGGCAGCCGACGGCGCAGCCGCGGTAGACGCCGTTGTCGCCTTTCGACCAGTAGACGCCTTGGATGATCCGGTCGAGGCGGCGGTGTTGCTCGATCTGTGCGAGCGCGCGTTCTTTGATTTTCGCGTCGCCGTGGTAGGCGACGAGCTCCTGTGTCGTCATTGGTCCTCCTCTTCTGGGGGGACGTAGATGAGGCGGTAGCCGCACACCAGCATCGGCTCATGCCAAGGGCGGAGACTGAACTCGTAGCTCGCCTCTGCGGGGATGCACTCGACACGGATCAGTTTGCCACTGTCGCCGTAGTGCTCCAGCTTGTAGTGGCCGCTCATGCTTCCTCGAAGTGGTCGCAAGGGCAACGCCGGATCTGGCACTCGCCGTCCATGTCGTGTTCTCCCTCGTCGTGGCCGCACTTGCAGACTGACGCGGTGATGGGATAGGAGTCCCTGTAATCGTCCGGGAACGCGTCTGGGATCTCCTGGTACGCGGTCATGGAAGCTCGGTTACAGGAGAGTTTCCGGTGTCACGAAGTCGGGTCATTTGGCGATCTCCTGCACGAAGCAGCCCTTGTCGCACTGGCCGTCCACGAACGCGCGGCAGCCGGGCTTGTGGAAGACGACGCGCTCCTTGGTCGCCTTGTCGACCCAAAGCGGCGAGTCGCCTCGACACGACTCGGCTGAGCAGCTCTCGCCAGGTCGGCATTCACACAGTCCCGCGCCGTGCTCGGTGTTCATCCCGCCACCATCGTCACAATGTGCGCGTCGATGAGCGCCTTAATGCGCTTGCTAGACGTGCGGCCTCGGTACCAGCGCCAGTGTTCAAGAGTCGCCGTTTGGCCGGGTGTGGCGGCTTCCCCGCACGAGGGACACTCGTACGCTCGACGCGTGTGACCGAGTACGCAACGTGGCTCGGTTCCATTGCTGTGAGTCAATGGATGTCCTCGTGCTGGAAGTAGCCATAGACGCAACGGGTGCCGTCACGCGACGGGTCGTGGGTGTCGTGGACAACGCCGTCAATCACCGCGCAGACGTGCTTGGAAAGGCGGGCGATGATGCGGCCCTCGGGCAGCTCATCGGCCCTCAGATGGACCCGACATCCCGTCCCGATGTGCATGGTCGGGAACCAGCGCCAGCCCCGCTCGCCCAGGTAATCCTCGTAGACCCTGCGCGGAATGCCGTTGCGCGCTGAGCGTGGCTTCCCGCGCGCCGCCTGGCGCTCTGCCAGGGCGTCGTAGACTTCCCGGTACGGCAGCTCCAGCGCGATAGCGATGGCTCGCGTTACGCAGTCGCCAGCGTCACCCCGGAACCCTGCCGCCTCGCGGCCACCATCCGTAAGCTGGAAGAACATGGGAGTGGCAACCTCCTGTGTCACGGCCCGGGTGGTTGCTGCCACGCCGGGCCTCTTGTCGAGTACACACATTGTCGCAGTTGCTTCTCGGGACAACATGTGACACGACGAACGTGCAGGCACTTCCCGCGCTGACTCCGCATGGTTGACGCTTTGTAAAATCTCCATCGCGTTGCCTTTGTCGCCAACGCGCGTGTGCAGAACCGCGCACTCGCCCGTCGCGCAATGCTCGCCGCCGTGAAGCTGCCTCGTACATCCGCTTTGCACGCAGTCCAAGTGCCAACGGCGGGCATCTAACAGTCCCGCGCCGTGCTCGTTTCCATTGCCGTGTCCGGTGTCACGAAGTTCAGCCACGCTCGTGCCACCCATAGATCCGGTCGCCGTGTAGATCGGCGTACCAGCCGAGGACGTAACGGGGCATCCCGTCGACGTACTCGCCCATGTCGCGGAGATGGTCGGCGATCTCGAACCATTTGCCGGGCGCGTACTCCCAGCGGGTCCAGCCGCAAGAGCAGACAGGCGGAAGGCCCGCGCCCATCGGGTTCACCACGTGCGCCTGGTCGTAGTCGCCAGGGTCAATGACGGGCTGGCCGTAGAAGTTCACGCTGCCGCCTTCAGGCGCTTAGGGCGGGCAAAGACGAGAAGGTAGGAATGGGCGCGGCGTGCTCGCCGGATAACTCGGATGCGGTGATTGGTCGGCCCCCCGCTACCTCCAAGCACGAACAGGTCATGGACGCGAAGACCGAGCGCTTCGCCGGCGACGATCGTCGTAACGTGCCCGAGGCGGAAGGTGGTCGGGTTCTCTGCATAGTCGCAGCATTTCACCAGCACCCAGCTCCGCGCGACTCGCGCACACTCGGCGAGGCCCTCTTCCATGAGGGTCTCTGTTTCGGCGCGGCTACGGCGGGCGGTGAGGCCGTAGGCGCTCCTGTGGTCGACCGCACGAGCCGTTGATGTCTCGATCGCGCGGTACACCTTCTCAGAGTCGCAACCGACGCATTGCGCTGTCACGATGACCGGATGCTCGAAGAGCGCCGTACCAGGACGGTCCATGTCTCTGATGACCTGGCCGGAAGCGACGATCTGATCGTACGCTGACAGCTGGATTTCTTTGCTGACGATCTTCCAGACGTGCCGGTGCATACGGTTTACTGTACCAAAAAGGACAGTGGTCGTCCAGCCCATTTTTCGCTAGTATCGGTGGCATGGCTAATCGAGTAGAGCTCACAGACCGCGAGGAGGACGTGCTGCTGCTCGCCGGCGACGGGTTGACGGCGGAGCAGATCCGGCACAGGCTCGTCAATGATCAGGGGAAGCCGTTGCATATCAACACGGTGAAGCTGGTGGTGGCGTCTTTGATCCGCAAGTTCGGGGTGAGCCGCAAAAACGATCTGGTGCCCGTGAGCCGTAAGTATTTTCAGTCTCGCTTCTAGGCGTTTGTAAGCCCCGGAGAGCCATTGCCGCGTGACCCTCCGGGGTTCATGCCCGTTCCGCTGGGCTAGGACTCAGCGGTGCTCAGTGAGCGGCGGGCACGCTTTCTCCGCGAGTCGCCCAGAGCTTCGCGGCGCGACGGCGGGCAGGTTCGAGCTCTTGAACGTAGGCGTAACCAGATGCCTCGTCTCCGATGTCGACTCCGAGTTTGTCGACCGCTTCACGCACGCAGTCGCGGAAGCTGAGAGCCTCTGACCTATTGCGGAAAGGTCCGTAGACGCGGACGAATCCGGGATGGTCGTCGGGCGGATTTACGGTTACGACGTAGCGCATTTCGCTGCCTTCCTAGAGGTTCGCCTAGCCCTGACTGAGCAGGCGTCAACGTTCGTGCAGTACCTGGAGCGGGTAAACCGGGACCAGAGCCATTCGTCTTTGAGCCTTACGCCGCAGCGGGCACAAGTCTTGGGATTAGGTGCCCAGGCAGCCACTACGATTCCTTGAGGCTAGATGCGTCGAGTATGCCGTCTTTGATCTTGTAGGTGTAGATCGTCGGGCGCGGTCCGCGAGAGGTCAATTCCTACCATCATGGCGTGGAGGAACTCGGCCATTTCGCGTTTCGTGCCGGCCCTGATAAGCCGAATGCAGCTCTCGCCCTGGTACTCGTCGAGGCTGTAGCCGCCGTTCCGTCCTTGTACCTCGACGTGCCGACCCGACGACTCGATCCGCCGATTCAGGTTCTCGCACCGTGTTTCCAAGTCTTTGACTGTGATTCGTTCCATGCTGTCCACCCTTCCTAGCGGGTTTGTGTTGCCCTGACGCCCCTCCTCCTGC
>Ga0137401_10000061_pt1 | contig 32624 bp, 29 predicted proteins | sample CZOMad1_1_16fung_FD_108286 | JGI IMG/M metagenome (GOLD analysis project Ga0137401, IMG submission 108286) | Vadose zone soil fungal communities from Angelo Coast Range Reserve, California, USA - CZOMad1_1_16fungal (Illumina Assembly) | ecosystem: Environmental > Terrestrial > Soil > Vadose...
ATCCACCTTGATTGACCGCCCACAATCCACACCCAAGAGCTAAGAGCCACCAGAAAGCTCGCACAACCCCATCCGCGCGCCTCCCGTTCCGAATCATGGTCAGACACGCGATCAGGCAAATCAGCAGCGGGAGCGCATCCCCAGCCACGGTTGTCGCATATCCCTGGTGCAGCACGACCGTCGACGCCGCGTGCAGCGCGACAAAGCCGAGCAGGAACCAGAAGGCTCGATTGGGCTTGAAGAGCATCTCTAGCTCCAGATTCTAGAGGAATAGGGCTGAGTTCGCGGAAGACTCAGAGGGACCCTGGTTACTAAAGTGAGCGCCAAACTGTGGTCGAGAGAGCTGTAGAATCCTGAAATGGGCTTTCCCAACACCCGTCTGCGCCGCCTACGCCAGACCGATGCTCTGCGGTCCTTGGTCAGCGAGACGCGGCTCACGCCAGAGTCTTTCGTTTATCCACTCTTCGTTTGTCCCGGAGAGGGCATTCGCAAGCCCATTGGTTCCATGCCCGGCGTGTTCAACCTGTCGGTAGATGAGGTGGTCAAGGAAGCGCGTGCGGCCTATGCCCTCGGTGTCAAGGCGCTCATTCTCTTTGGCTTGCCTGAGACGAAAGATGAAGTTGCCACGGGTGCCTGGGCCGACGACGGAATCGTGCAGCGCGCCACTCGCGCTCTCAAGCGCGAGGTTCCCGGCATGCTGTTGATGGGCGATGTTTGCCTCTGTGAATACATGTCGCATGGACACTGCGGCATCGTGCAGCAAACGCCAGGCACCAACAACTACGAAATCCTCAACGACCCCAGCCTCGAAGTCCTCGCCCGTACGGCTGTTTCCCAAGCCCGGGCCGGAATCGACATTATTGCCCCCTCCGATATGATGGACGGCCGCGTCGCAGCGATACGGAAGGCCCTTGACGCCGCCGGATTTCCCAATACTCCGATTCTCGCGTACGCCGCCAAGTTCGCCTCCGGCTTCTATGGCCCCTTCCGGGAAGCCGCCGATTCTGCTCCGCAATTCGGCGACCGCCGTTCTTATCAGATGGATCCGGCTAACTTCCGCGAAGCCATGCGCGAGATCGCCCTCGACGTGGAAGAAGGCGCCGACATGATCATGGTCAAGCCCGCGATGCCCTATCTCGATGTGATTGCCGCCGCCCGCGACCGATTCGATCTTCCGCTCGCCGCCTACCAAGTCTCCGGCGAGTTCGCGATGATTGAAGCCGCCGCCCGGAACGGCTGGATCGAGCGGGAACGCGTAATCCTGGAGTCGCTAACCTCCATCCGCCGAGCCGGAGCCAGCATCATCCTGACGTACTACGCCAAGGAAGCGGCGAAGCTGCTGGGATAGGCCAAATGCCTACCGTGCAAGACTTGATCGTTACGGCTATACAACAACAGCTAATCGTCACTGCTAACTATCAGGACAAGCGACGGATCATGTGCCCACATGTAATCGGACATAAGCATGGAAGGCTCAACGTTCTGTTCTTTCAGTTCGCGGGAGAAAGCAAGAGAGACCTGCCATCCCGAGGCCAATGGCGTTGTATTCATTTAGACGAACTGTCCAACGTGAGTATTTCGAGCGGTCAGTGGCACACGGGGCCAGATTATGCGCGTCCTCAAACCTGTGTAGATCAGATCATCGCAAAGGTTCTCTGCTAGGGGTAGAGGGCTACTTTGCTTTTTTGGCCCATGAAAGTAGAATAAACGCCCCAGAGTACGATAAGAGCACGATTGCTCCAGATATGCTAAGCGAAATGATTGAGACGGGCGGAACCTTGCGAGTGAAAATGCATTGAAATATGGCCGCCGAATCCTGAAGGGACAAAAGTAAAACCCCTATTCCGCTCGCGACTTCCCAAATACGATTCATTTACGCTGCTCTTTCCGCCCTCCGCTGCTCATAAGACTCCCAGAGGGCAACCAAGTCTGCTACATCCCAGAGTCGATCCGTCACCCCGGCCGCCATTGCCGGGGGCGTGCGAAGTGTACGATGAATCTTGATGAAGTTGTAGGCGAAATAGTTCAGCGCCGTTGCCGCTGCATGGTTCTCCAACTGGCGGGAGAATCCGTTGCTGAGGCGTGTGTAGCGGCGCATCGTAGTGCGCACGGTCCAGTTCTGACGCTCAACCTAGGACGTGCTGACAAAGTAGCCCACAACCCTGCTAGGCTTTCGCTTCGCGTGACGCTAGCCCGTGATCTAGAATCTTAAGTTCACCATTTTCATCTCTCTAAGGGTACCTAGAGAAACGGGGAGCACCAATTTGCCATCTTCCATCTATGACGTCATCATCATCGGCAGCGGCCCGGGCGGCTATACTGCAGCGATTCGAGCCGGCCAGTTCGGCCTCAAGACTGCCCTCATCGAAAAGGACAACGTCCTCGGTGGCACCTGCCTCCACGTCGGATGCATTCCCACCAAATCCATGCTCTTCAATGCCGAGCTTTGGGATCACTTGAAAGAAGCGAAAGAATATGGCATCGAACTGACCGGCGAACCCAAACTGAACTGGGGCTCGGTCTTGACGCGCAAGTCGAAGATCGTGACCAAGCACACCAAAGGCCTCGACTTTCTCATGCGCAAAAACAAAGTCGAGGTTATTTCCGGCTGGGGCAAGCTCACCGGACCTGCCAAGGACGGGATCCACTCCGTTTCCGTCTCCACTAAGCCCGACGGCGGCGACGCCAAGATTCTGCAGGGGAAGAACGTCATCGTCGCCACTGGATCAGGTGCGCGCATGATTCCCGGCCTCGAAGCCGGCGGCAACATTCTCACCAATATTGAGATTCTCAGCCTTCCTGCTGTTCCGAAATCGCTGATCGTCGTCGGCGCCGGCGCGGTCGGCGTTGAGTTCGCGTCTATCTTCCGTTCGTTCGGCACCGAGGTTACGGTGCTCGAAATGCTGCCGCGCCTCGTGCCCGTCGAAGACGAAGAAGTTTCCAAGGAATTAGCGCGCATCTATCGCAAGCGCGGCATCACTTGCTATACCGGAGCCAAGATGGACAAGGTGGATCAGACGAAAGACGGGGTTTCTGTCACATTCACTGTCGATGGCAAGCAGCAAAAGCTTGATGCCGAGAAAATTCTCATCGCCGTCGGCCGCAAACCGCTTACGGAAGGCATTGGTCTGGAAAAGACGAAAATTAAGCCCGACCGCGGCTTCATCAAGGTCAACCAGTGGCTGCAGACCGACGAGCCCGGTGTTTACGCCATCGGCGACATTGTCCTCGGCACACCGCAACTCGCTCATGTGGCGATGATGGAAGGCATCGTCGCTGTCGGAAAAATTGCCGGCAAAACCGTGAGGCCGATCAACCCGGATCGCATTCCCAACGCCACCTATTGCCATCCGGAAATCGGCAGCGTCGGTTTGACCGAAGCGAAGGCGCGCGAGGCCGGATACGAACTGAAGGTCGGCAAGTTCCCCTTCACAGCCAACTCACGTGCGTCCATCGTCGGCCAGCACGATGGGTTCGTGAAGATTGTCGCTGACGCGAAGCACGGCGAGATCTTGGGAGTGCATATCATCGGCCCCCAAGCCACGGAACTCGTCGCCGAAGCCGTCACTGCTATGGAACTCGAAGCCACCGTGGAGGAGTTGATGTTCACGATCCACGCTCACCCGACGCTGGCCGAAGCGATGCTCGACGCCAGCAATAGCGTCTACGGGCTGTCGATCAACGTGTAGCGCGAAGAGAGATCGTCATGCGGGTGCCCTGTCGCTATCGCGTTAGGGACACTGCGGGGAAGTCTGAGGCTTATGATCTCCGTCCTTCAACTCGGCACCCAGGACTACGGTACTGTCCTAGCGTTGCAACGGAAACTCGTCGATCTGCGCAAAGCTAACCAGATCGGAGATGTTCTTCTCTTGCTGGAACATCACCCAGTCATCACCCTTGGTCGCAACGCCCAAAGGTCTAACATCCTGGCCTCCCCCGAACTCCTCGTCCAGCGCGGCGTCGAGGTCGTCGAATGCGACCGCGGCGGTGACGTGACCTTCCACGGCCCAGGTCAACTGGTCGGCTACCCCATTTTTGACCTGCGCGCCTTCACCACCCCAGACGGTCAGCGCAAAACCCTCGGAGCCATCGAGTTCGTTCGCAAAATGGAAGAAGCACTGATCCGCACCTGCGCCGACTTCCGTATTCCTGCCAGGCGCATTCCCAAACTTACGGGTGTTTGGACTTCTCCAGCAACCGCCGACATTGAGCCCGCCAAGATTGCCGCCATCGGTATCCACATCTCCCGCGCCGTAACTTCTCATGGCTTTGCGCTCAACGTAAACACCGACCTCAGCTTCTTCGATCTGATCGTTCCCTGCGGCCTGAACGCCAAGCCCGTCACCTCGATCCAGCGAGAAATCGGCTCTCCCGTCAGCCTTGACCAAGTCGCCGAATCCATCTCACGCAACCTCGGCCACGTCTTTAGCCGTCAAATGCTCTGGCTCGAATCACTCGATGCACTGCTCGGAAACACACTCGGCGTCCCCATCCGGCCTCCGGCCAATCTCCGGAAGCTCCGTGGGGAAGACGAAACATTCTGGGCCTGAGCCAACCCAGACTCGCGCGACATCATTCTGCTAGACTCCTAGGCGTTGTTACCTACCCGTAAGGTGCTTTCATGAAAAGATTTCTATTTGGTGCGGTCACGGCGGTTCTCTTGCTGGTTCTCAGCGGCCTAGCGGTCGCGCTGCTCGGCCTCGTCAATACCGATGCCGACCGTTCCCCCGGGCGCACAGAGACTTGGATTGCCAACCAAGCCATGGATGCCTCCATGCAGCGGCATGCCCCACATGACAGCAACCCAGTCCCGGCCACAGATGCGAACCTGATCGACGGTATGAAGCTTTATGTGATGGACTGCGCAGGCTGCCACGGAGGCCTCGACCGCAAGCCCAGCCAGTTTGGCGCGAATTTTTATCCGCCCGTTCCGCAACTCATTCTCGATCCACCCGATGATCCCGAATGGCACATCGCCCATGCCATTCGCCACGGCGTTCGCAATACCGGCATGCCTGCATGGAAGGGCCAGATCACGGATGAAGAAATCTGGAAGGTGACCGCCTTCCTTAGCCGAATTGAAAAACTTCCTCCTATTGTGCAAGATCAGTGGAAGAAATCGGTCGGCGCGAGAACTCCCTAGGCGGCAGCCCCTCGTGACGGCGACGGCACTTTCCGAAGCTGACGTCGCTGCTCCTGCCTCGTTATAATGGGGGGTTGCCGCAGTCGCCCACTTCAACGGCTCGGCGGAAGGACGTACATGCCAACCGATATCGTCATGCCCCAAATGGGCGAATCCATTTTTGAAGGCACTATCACCAAGTGGCTGAAGAAGCCGGGCGACAAAGTTCAGCGCGACGAACCTCTTTTTGAAATCTCGACCGACAAAGTTGATGCTGAAATCCCTGCGCCCGCGAGCGGTGTTTTGGGCGAGATCAAGGCCGCTGAAGGTTCTACAGTTCAGGTAAATAGCGTGGTCGGCGTCATCACGGACGGTGACGGTGCAGCAGCAAAACCCGCGCCCGCAGCAACTGCTCCGGCCAAGCCCGCCGCCCCTGCACCAGCGAAGCAAGAAACCGTCCCCACCCCTGCAGCTCCGGTCAACGGAACCGCCAGCGAGGACGCCGATGATGTGCGGTCTTCACCGCTCGTCCGCAAGCTTGCCAAGGAACACAGCGTTGACCTAGCGCAAGTGCAGGGTACGGGCCTCGGCGGGCGCGTGACCAAGCAGGACATTTTAGCCTTCGTGGAAAAAGGCGCTGAAGCGGCACCTGTCGCGACCCCAGCGGCTCCCGCCGCTGCGCGGCCTGCACCGGCTCCAGCACCAGCCCCTGCGCCGATACCAGGCGAACTCGTGCCGCTCACCAAGATGCGCAGCATTATTGCGCAGCGCATGATCGAGTCCCGCCGCACCAGCGCGCACGTGCACTGCATGTTTGAATTGGATCTAACTCGGATCGCCAATCTGCGCAATAAACAGAAGTCCGGCTTCGAACAGCGCAACGGCGCGCGACTCACCTTCATGCCCTTCTTCGTTCGTGGCGCCATCATCGCGTTGCAACAATTTCCAATCGTAAACGCATCGCTGGAAGGTGACAGCATTCGTTACCACCGCAACATCAATGTCGGTATCGCTGTCGCTCTCGATTGGGGCCTGATCGTTCCCGTGCTTAAGAACGCCGACGAGAAGAATTTTCTAGGCTTGCAACGCGGCATCACTGACCTGGGCGAACGGGCTCGTAGCAAGAAGCTCTTACCCGCTGACGTGGATGGATCGACCTTTACCATTACAAATCCTGGCCAGTTCGGCGCTGTGTTTGGTCTCCCGATCATCAATCAACCGAACTCAGCGATCCTGGGCATCGGGGGCATCTCCAAGCAGCCTCTCGTGCTCACGGACGAGAACGGCAGTGACTCTATCGCCATTCGCTCGGTCGTTCATCTGACCCTCGGCTATGACCACCGTCTCATCGACGGGGCGATTGCCGACCAGTTCATGGCCTATCTGAAGAAGGTTCTGGAAAACTGGAGCGAAGACATCGGTTAGTTTTGTTCGCGTGGGGGCGGCCGCCCTCGGCCGCCCCTTGCGAAGCAAGCAGCTGCGCCCTACTCGCCGTAGCTATTCAAGATGTCCGCTAACGCCGCTGTGAGTTGGGCTGTCGCGCTCTGGAAGAGCGCCTCATCCTTCGGCTTCTTGCCGGATAGCAAGTCCGTCTGTTGGATCAATTGCGCTACGAACGGCTGCGCCGCCCGCAGTTTATCGCTGCCGGTCTTCGCATTCGCTCCGAATGCCGCTGTGAAAGTCTGTTCCACGGTGACAATCAAATTGAACAATTTTCCCAGCTTGTCTTCGATCGTCGTGGCGGTGCCGCCCTGCGGCAAGGCGCCCTCAACGATTGGGGCAATGCCCGTCCAAATACCAATCACTTTGAGCACAATGGTCCCCAGCTTCTTTAAGAAACTCATAACTTCCTCCTAATTGTTTTGGTTTGTTTGCAGCTTTGGTGAAAAGAAGATCAGTCGTCAGTAGGGGTAATCGATGTGAAGTAGTGCCGAGTGCTGAGAGTAGTTTGGCGGTGACGCAGCGTCGAGCAACCGCAAGAAGTAATCTTGCCGCTTGGCTAGCCGCGGCACCGTAAATCCCTGGGTCGTGAACCTTCCAACTAGGTTACGGTCATTGTCCGGTCCCCAGCCCGAGTCCGTGCGTCGCACCTCAACGGAGTAGCCCGCTGGCACGCCCTGACCGATGTCGATTGTCGTAGTCGTTGAAGAAACCTGCGTGATCTGCGCCGCCACCAGATCGGAGGGCAAGGTTATAACCACGTCCTGCGCTACACCTGCAACTGCCGGAATTGACCGAGTACTGCTGGCCTCAAACTGAAACGAAGTCGGTTCGGCGGCATCGTTCGCAAATACGATCTTGTATTTCGCCAGGTCGCTGGAAAGATCGGCAAGCTCCACCAGCACCTCACGCACCACCGCCGCAAACTGCGCCCCTTGCGACGGCACATTAACTTGCAAAGCATCGCCGGGAAGGATGTCCGCCGCCAGTCCCGGCAAGAAACCGCTCCATGTGTCGTACTCCCCAGCCCAACCCGGTTCTGTTTTGTCGTCCAGCAGCGCGCTGGCAGCGTTCACACAATCTGCGTACGTCCGCGGCAGAGGAAGCTTTGCCGTCACGACTGCCCCACGGGTCCCATCATCGCCACTTCCTTGCAACGCGGCAATGCTCGTTGGATTCTGTACCCGCGCCACGGCTCGCCCCGCACTTCGGTAAACCGCCACGATCTGCTCGTTCGCGGCTGGAGCGTATGCGGCGAAGAAGCTAAGAGTGCCAGCCGTCGAAACCGAACACTCCGCTCCGTCAATCTGTGATCCGGTCAACCTTGTCCGAAAACCTCCACCCGGCAACGCGCTCCGCACCAGTACATCGCTGATCCGCAGAATCCTTGTAAAGGCAATCGAACCATGCATTGACGCCGCATTGATCAGCGCGTAGCTGCAGGCGTCAGGAACGTTGCTAACCAGTCCGTCGTACAACACTAGCGACGGCGCCACCAGCGATCCGGGGTTCGCTGGATCGATGTCGTGTACCTCAAGAACCACGCGCACGTTCGCCGCCGAAACAACACCGCCACGGCCATCGCCCGCAGGATGGTCTGACGAGTGGAACAGAAACTCACGCCGATATCCCTCGGATGTAAACACCCGAGTCGCAAATACATACCTGTGACCCGCCTGTGTAGTCAGCGGAGTTCCTGTGAGGGTGCCGTTCACTAGCGCTTGGAGCACGTTCTGTCCAGCCACTGGAGTAACGCGAAAACCAGCAACGCAGGCCGCAATGCTCGGGGTTCCTGCGTACAATCCTCCAATCACGCCATCGCTATTGCTGGAGAAGCTCAGATCCCCGTGCTGCAGGTACGCTGCTCCACCGGTGTCGATCTTCTCGACGAATTCGAGAAGCGTTTGCCCATCGACTCCTGTGCCGCCGTTGATCTGGAGCTTGCCTTGACTGACCGATATCGCCGATCCCGGATCGAGTGCGTTCCAGTTCAGTCGGTTCAGAGCTGCGCCTGTCCACTCTTCATTGAGAATGGTAGAGGTTGTACGGGAGAAGGGGCTCTGCGAGAGATTAAAGCGTAGAGTAACTCCGTCGCCCACGAAGTAGTCCGTTACGTATGCCTGCGGTTCCACGCCGCCGATCATCGTTACATCATTCGCTTGTGAACCATGCGAGACCAGCTTGAGCGCGCCCGCCGCAAACGTCGCCGCGGTTTCGTCCAACGCGTAGGTATTCGCGCCGATACCCTGAAACACCACCTGTCCATTGAGTACGAAGTAGAGGCCGCGTGTCAGAATTCCCAGCTCCGCTGCGTGGGCTGACCAGGTCTTTTGCGGACTCGATTGATACGTTGGCACCACATCCAGGTCCACTGCCTGTGTCACATCGAAGTGGCCGGGTAACAACTCATTCACTAGCTGCCGCAGAATGTCCCCAGCCGCACGATTGATAAAAGCGCCACGCACCGGCAATGTCTTCCGATCCAGCGCTACTTCGTCACTCAGCGTGGTCAAGCGATAGCAGTACACTGCGCCACGCTCCCCCCAACCCGCATACTCTGGGTTGACGGCTGTTACTTGCCCACTGAACGTGACGGAGCCATTGGCCCTCGCCACGATCACGTGGGCGCCAGTAGCGGGAACTACGCTGCCGGACGTTCCGGGCGCGAGCGTCACGATCATTGCAGTCGGCTGATTCAAGCGTCGGTGAATGCTCGGCGGAGTCTTTCCCGCAGCCACCAAGGATGTGTAGTCCTGTGGCCCGAGCCCGTCCAGGTTGTCAATTGTCAGCCTCATAGTTGCTCGATGTCCTCGTAATGCGTTCATTTGGGGCAGGCGTTCCCTGACGGATCACGGCCCTCGGTTGTCCCGGAACTCACGGAATGAATCATTGCGAAATCAGTACAGCGCCGCCGAGCTCGCTGGAAAGAAGCTTCGATAGCAAAGGATCTGTTCTCCGTCATTCACATCCGAAACGGGCAGTGCCACAAACGAAGCGTGCAGCCCGACCTGACCCAGTGAAGAGGCCACGCCATCAATTGCGAACAGTTTTTCGCTCTGCTCCGCAGTGCCAGCATTCGTTTTCTTCCAAGGCGCCAGCCGCGGATAGTAAAAGCAGATCCGCGCGCCGTTCTCTTCCTCCATGACAAATAGTGCCGACCATTCCTGAAAGAACGACCCGCCCTCGCGATCGACGAACGCAACCACCCGTTGCACTGACGCACCGGAAGCGGGTACTCCCCCCAGCAGTGGCTGTGCCAGCAGCAGGGAAGTTGACGTCACACCGCCGACTCTCCCTACATTGAAAGTCACGCGCCGCACATAGTCCGCGCTGTGCTGCACGTCCTGGGCATTTCGCACGTACGCTGCTGCCAGCCCAGTACCCACGTATCCCGTTTGCTGCTGATAGTCCTCATCCACTGCCACCATGTTTCCAGCTGCGAACAAAGCGACGTTGCCCGCGCCCACCTGCAACTCCGTCGCTGTCGACCCCGACAGGAGTGGCACTGCGCTGGTGGCCGCGCCGCCCGATGGCTGCGGCGTTGCGTTCGACCCTGTCGCCAACACATTCATATGCTGCGACCCCGCCTGCAGCGCCATCTGCAGCTTGCCCCACTCGCGGAAGGTGAACTCCACCTCTGCCTGGAGTGCGCCACGGATGCTCTGCGCTGGAGCTCCCCGGGTTCCGGATCGCAAGGCATCCACGCTCGTACGCGACCAGCGCTGGAAATTCGTGACCCACCCCAGATCCAGCCAGGGCGCCGGCGGCGTATCCAGCGCAAACAGCCCTAAGCCCGCCGGATCGAATACTGCGGGTGTCTCCGTTGTCCGGTCCACTGGAGCAAAGTACGCTCGTACGCGGCGTGTCACCGGCTGCATGGTTGATCGCAAAGCTAGCGTCATGACAAATCCACCTCAGGGAAAAAGAACACCGTCAACTCTGCGTTCCGTACCAGCAGCAAACCCGTTTTGCGGTCTGTCTCAATGGGTTTCAGAGTGGGCTTAGTCCAAATCACGTTGCTTCCAAGATCTAATGGCGAGGCTTGGGTGTGATCCAGCTTCTCAGTGCGCCCCGGGGAGCAGATCTCCCCCAACTCGGTATCGAGCGCTGCCATAACACGCCCGCGATCCACACCGCCGTCTAACGTTCCTGAGGTCCCGTAACGGATTTCACAGGCCATTGCCAGGAGGGGCCGTTTTGCAGCATCCTCTCCCGCCGTTGCTTGCAGAGAGCTCCAGGCCAGATGAAAGGCATTCGCAATCAAGGGATTTGCGGTCGCCGGTTCGTTTTCCAGTACCAGTACGGCCGGCCTTGTCGCTCCATTGATCGCCACCGTGCGCGCCGGATTCACCGTTGCCAGACGATCGCGTAGCGCAATATAGAAGCTATCTTTTGCAAATTGCATGAGCACTCTCTCCAAATGTGCGAATAGTGGAACACTATTCGACAGCTGTGACTTTGTATAAGTACGCTAGGCTGCCAATGAAGTCCGCCTCGACGCTCTCGACCCGTAGCAGCCGGCCCTGGTGGACGATACCCAGCGCGCCGTTGAAAAACACCTCGGCGGAAGCCGCACCCTGCTCTTGCAGAATCGTGTCCATTACGGAGGCCGCAAACATGAACTGAATCCGCAACCGTCCCTGATGGTTGTCGGATGAAAGGCTCCGCGCCGCCGCCGGTGCAATCGTCAGCTCATTCACGGCAGGCGCAGCAAGGCCCAACTGGGCGCCGCTGTCGGGTGCTATAGGCGAAGGAAACAGGACCCGAATGTCGTCGCCGCCCAGTGCACGTAAGAGCGACTCTGTTGCACGCGCCAAAGCGATGCCAACACCGGGTGAACGCATCGATAGGTCCAGCATTGCTCACCCAACCTTCTGCGCCACATAGGGCGCCAGCAGCGATCGCACCGTTTGATCCACCAGCGTGTCGGAGAAATATTCCAGATACATGCGGTCCAATCGCTCCTTCTGGACATTGAGGGCTGGCGTAGCTTGGGCATTCTTGACGATCTGCGCGCACGCTACCTTCACCCCGTTCGGAATCGTGTCCAGGCCAGCTGTGTAGGTGACCTCTAGCTCGGCAAACCGAAGCCCCAACACATTCAGCGGCAGAGATAATTCGCCGCTGTCCGGGAAAAAGTCGAACGCTTGCGGATCGATCGTGACCCATGACCCCGGCAGCGCGAACACCGAAGCGACATCCCCTAGCAGATCGCCTTGTGGACCTTCGGTGTGTCGTGGCGCGATATACCGACCCCGGGCCGCCAGGACCGGAGTCGTTCCTGGCGTCACAGTGGCCAGCGGAAGATAGAGCAGCCGCAAGGTATTGCGGTTCTCCGCCATCCGAATCCGTTCCGTATACTGCTGCACGCCCAAAGAGGGCCGCCGGCAGTACCCTTCAATCACCGCAGACGCTGCGGCAATCCAGGACGCATCCGTTGCGTCCTCCAGCCCAAACGCCGTGTATTCCGAAGCCGCTAAGTAATTCATTGATGCTCCTGCCTGCCGTTGATTCCAAAAAGAACGCCAGCCGTTCTCTCGAAAGGCTGGCGCGGTGTTTCCGAACGACTCTACCGGGTGACAGTGACCTGCGCGTGCGCATACGCAGCGCCCTTCACGACCACACCGCCGAACTTCACGACTACCAACTGTGACGCCAGGTTGCCCGTGAGTCCCAGTTGGAACACCCGCGGATTCGCATCCGTGAGCCAGTGATACTCAATTAGGTCCTCGGTCACGATGTAGCAGGGAAGCGTGGCCGTACCGCTGCCCGGTGTGCCCGTGTTGCTCAGCGCCCATTCCGGGATCAAGGGGATGTCCCCAGCCTGTGTCGACAATGCCTTGACTCGCAGGCCGCCCGTGATCTCGGTGGTGCTCAATACAACGTTGTAGATCGTCTTCAGCTCGCGATCAATGAAATCCAACAGCACCGGATTCGCATAAATCGCGGTTGGACGGACCTGCCAGCTCGAGCTGGAGACCATCGTCGCGATGATGCTCTTTAGGTTGTCCACAATCGGTTGAGAATTCGAGATCGCGAACGTATTGCCGCCAGCGTTGATCTGACCGGCAGCGCCGAAATACTGCTGCGTTGTAGGCGTCGACAGCGAAGTATCGCTGCCGTTCCAAAGCGCTACATCGTGCGTCCGCATCAATCCTTCTACCGCATCGGCAAGATCTTTCGCTTGCAGATAGGCGAACTGGCTCTGCTGCGAGCCGACTTCCATGTCGAAGAGGTTGTAGTTGATCTGCGACACCAGCGCCTTCAGCGGCACGCTGCGCTCCACGCGCGTCGGAGAGCCGGTCGTAGCCACAATATTGCGTGGATCGGCGAATGCATTCGCCGCCGTGGGCGCAACAATCGCAGTCTGTTCAAAGAACCGCGAAGGATGTCCCGTTGCCGGTGTCTGCCGCACGCGCTGCCCGAAGGCGCCGCGTCGGCGTACGATGTCAAAGATCTCCGTCTGATACCGATTCACCTCAACCGCGCCTGGCCCAAGGAAATCCGCCGCCGCGTTAAGGTCGATAAACTTTGCGTTCATGTTGTTCCTTTCTTTTTCCAAATGAATTGGCGGCCTGTTGCCAGCCCGCGAGCTCGTTGAAGAGCGCCCCTGCCTTACTCGCAAAACAAAAGGCACGGCCGAAGCCGTGCCCGTTTGTCCTCGCGAGCAAACTCTATTTCAGAATTCCCGCCCTAGCCATTTCGGCCTTGACCGCAATCCTTTGTTCCACGCTCAGAGCGCTCAACGTTTTGTCCAGCACACCCGAGTTCATGTCACTATCAGCCTCGTACTTGCCCAGCAGCGCCGTCACCATTGGTGAAAACGTCTTTCGCGCCAACCGCGTGGCCTGCGCTTTCAATTCTTTGTTGACCTTTTCCAGATCGGCCATGCGGGCTTCAAGCCCCTTCGAGTCAATTTCCGCATTGCCACCTTGCGCTGCAAGGGTCTCCTCAACCGCCGCAACAATCCTGTCCACTTTCGAACCCATCTCTTCCTGTTGCGCTTCCATTCTTCCCAATACGCGTTCCAAAGTCTCCGCCGCTGCAGCCAGCCGTTGGGCCGTAACTGCGAAGCCCTCCATCGTTTCTTGGTTCATGCTCTCCTCCATCGTGATGTAGTTCTAAAATCGCCAACCGACTTTCTTCTCCTTATTCCAATTCAACCCAGGTCTTCCTGTACGCCGCTTTCTCCCTTCGCAAGATTGCCGCGCCGGTAAACGTCACCTTTGTCAGCGTCCAAATGCGAGCCTTCATATCCAGAATTCGTGCATCGGAGATCTCATACGACATCCCTAAAGCCTGCGCTGCCTGAGCACTTCGGCCAGTACTCTTCATTTCGCGGATCAACTCAGGAAAGTCTTTGCCATACAAGTACCCGCTTAGCTCCAGAAGCTGACCCACAATCTCCGCCTGAGTAATCACGCCCACTTTGCGCCGTGTGTCATGCCGGTCGAGTGAAGGCGCATAGTCCACGCCCATCCCCATTAACGATGGCAAAGCAGCCTCTGCCGCGGCTCGCGTCAAGATCACACGATGCCCACGCGCCCCCGCCGGCGGTTTGTCAGAAGCTTCTTCCACCAGAGTCAGAACCCCGCGGAATCCAACTCGGTTTGGATGCCCCTCGACGCGCGGCATCTCAATTGCCATGCTTTCCATTTCAATCGCCATTTCTTCTCCCGCTCGACAATTTGTGATCTGGTGCTGCGTTCTGTGATGCCTCACAGCGCCGGCAAACCCCGCTGCTGCCGCACTTCATTCACGGTCAACACACCGCTGCGCAGTAGAATTTCCTGAATCTGCGCATCTTCCAATTCGTTGCCCGCGTCGAGGTCCGCAAATACAAACTCCAAGTCCTGCCACCCCAGGCCTTTGCTGATTACATCGCGCGTCAAATGCTCCGCGATCAATCGCGCGGTCGGCACGATTGCTTGTCGAAAGGCCGTGTCATTCTGCTCAGCAGCGGTCGAGCGGTTCACGTCCCGCTCCACTCCCAGCCACTGCGGCGGCAGATCGAACGCATCGGCAATGATGCGCAGCAGAAACTCCTGCCACCCCAGGCGCAGGTCCGCATCTGTGCCGCCGCCGAAGCGCAATACTTCCGGTTTGCTCTCAACCGAAAGAATCGGTACACGTCCGGTCCCTTCAATCTCATCTTGCCACCAGCGAATGAGCCGTTCGTGATGCACGGGGCTCATGTTCTGCAGCCAGAGCGCGTACTGCATGACAGAATTCGACGCCAGCCGCGCGGCAAAGCGGTGTGCGCTGAGGAACGAATTGATCGTCTCGAACGCTACTTCCAGACGTCCCAGCCCGAACGGCGTATGGGTCCGAGTATTCAGCCGGATGTAGCTCAACTCCTCGTCATTGAGGGCAATATTTGCATCCGTCCCGAAGCGCCCCGTCACTTGTTCATATCGCACCGAGGACGGGCTACCGTCCCAATCGGTTCTCATTCGAATGCTGGCCCCATCGACAGGAAACAGCGCCAGGGGTTGCCCGGCGTCCTCGGTGCGATGAATCTCAATCGCCCCAAACCCTCCAACGAGCACATCTTCGAGGACCTGCTCGATCATGGAGCGGAACGAATCGTCTGGGTTTGGTGCTTCAAAATTTGCAATCAGTAAGTCGATTCGTCCGCCTCCGGAAGGCAGCTGATCCAATGTTCTCCCGCGCTTCGGCTGAATCCGCCAGCGCATTCCCGCAACTCGATCCTTGATCGCATTGATCGCCCGACGCGCCACAGGCGTCTCAGCGAACTTGCGGAGGTTGATGGGTGTGGGTTTGGGCAGCACATCCGCGCGCGGTCCGTAAGTATTGAAAATGGATGGAAGAGCTGCGGTCCGTCGGGTTACATCCCCTCCGGCGACCGGCACACTCCTACTCATGCGGCGCATCGCGCCCCGTAACGTCTCTGTAATTTTCATGGATTCTCTAAACCGCTTCGCGCTGAATTTAGTACCTCACACCAAAGAAAAACGCCACGGAGTTTTTCCGTGGCGCCACCGCGTGTACCCAGGGTCCCTTACAAACGCAATTCCTGCCTCGCCAACTCCGCGAACCCTGGCATCTCGTTTACCTTGGCGAGTTTAATGCCGCTATCCTCAATGATGGCAATCGTAAACCGAATTGACTCATCGCCATCATCGAATCTGTCTTCCACCACCGCAGTCAGGCTAGTCGTAGCCCGCTCCTCCCGCTGAATCCCTTCTGCAATCCGCGGAAAGCTGTACGCCAATGCCTTCGCCACGTTTACGTCCGCCGTCAACGACACAGCGTGAAACAACTTCACCACGCCATTCGGCCGATAACCGCAATCAATCCTCAGTGGGTCTCCTGTCTGCGTGTACCGCGCCACCACAATTCCTTGACGCATATGCTCCCAAACTCCAGCCTTCACAAACGCCCTCTTCACACCAGCGAACACCTTTTGTCGCTCGCCCGCTTCGCGCTTCCGACCGCGTCTTTTCGGCTCCAGATACAACGACGCCAACGCCTCAATTTCTATATGCGGATCGTCCGTCGAACAAGACGTCGCCGTCGAGATCTGTACCACGTTTGACAAGGACTCCTGCAGCTGATTCATCAGCAAACCCCGGTCGGTTACATCCGCCAACCGCGCCCGCACCTCGCGCTCCAGTGCTTCTAACATCTCCACGTCCACATTGGGGTCCAAGCATCGCGCTCTCCGCCAGTCTCTGGTTAGCCGAATATCAGCAAATCCCGCATCCGCCTCCACCATGACGACACCAACGTTAACGAACTCATTCCTCACCGCGTCCGGCACATAGCGCAGAAGAAAGAACTCGCATTGATGCTTCCCAGCCACTAATTCTCCGCCTTCCAATTTGGAAACGGACGTCTCGTCGAGATCCGAAATGCTTCAATCAGTCCTCGGATCCACTCTTGCCTTTCCACTAAGGCACCCGCCAGTTTCTCCAGGGCTTCCCAGTTCCCGCCGTACCACTCCGGAGGAATCCCCCCAGCCAACGACCAAATCACATCCCGTTCCATTGCTTCAATCCGGGAGAGCCATGGTTGAAACGAATCCCATCCGGTGACACCGGCATACACTTCGTTGCGCATATAGACCCCGCGTAGGGGGTTGTCCGGAAACGACCACTCTCCGGCATTGAAACAATATCCCTGATCAATAAACGTCGCAGTATACTTCCGCTCCCGCAGCTTTCGCCAGAACGCAGCCTGCCTGCCGTTCGCGTTACCCGTCCATTTGTCTAAAGCCAGGATTCCAGCAAATGCCTCTAAGTTGCGCACCCGGCCCAGCATCTCCACAGGCATGTAGTCCAACACCTGTCCATCCCACGGCGGAGCCACCACATACCGCGAACCGAACTGCAATCCCGCCTGGCACTGAATCGATTCGCGCGCGAGTTGAATATTCAACTCCGGCGTATGCTCGACCAACCAGTTATTGACCTCGACCACTTCTACTGTCGGCACCGGTAGGCCTACCAGCTCAGCAAGTCGCGTCGCCAGCAGCTCATTCGCCAAGACCCGCAAGTGTTGCGGGTTATTGCGAAACTTCACTACGTAAAAATGCCCGTCAGAGCAGCGCATCAAATGCCCTTGCGCCCCGCCGCGCATCCTTCGAACATGTTGAACCGCCGCAATTGCCACGCCTGATCTTACTCGCTCGGCGTTCTTGTTCCAACCCCGGCTTACTGGAGCTCCCTTACCCTCAATCCCGCCAGCTCTTCCATCTGCGCCCGCGCCATCTTGCCCGCCACTGCCTTACGTCCCGCCAGCGCAAGAGCCATAGCCAGAACCAAGTCATCATGGGCGCCCGCTGAGGCTGACGTCGTGCCATTTGCCTGCCGCACGAACGTCCTGCATTCGCCCCACAGTCGACGGCTCTGGAACAGATGCGGGGCCGAGGCTATGACTGCAGCCAGATTCTCTATCATCGCCGGGCGCGATACCGCCGACGTTAACCACCCCAACTGCCCATCCTGCTCAAACAAATGGCCGTAGCGTTCCGTTTCGCGCAGGTAAGCCAGCACCGCATGGCCGTGATTGTTGCGCTCTACTACCACTAGGGCCTGATTGTATGCTTTCCCTAACTCAGCCACTCGCCTGGCCAGTTCCCGCGGCGGGAAGTGTGCGTGCAACTCGGCGCATTGCATCGCCGTTTCACGATCAATCACCTGCACCGCCGAGTAGTCTCCCCCCGTGCCACCGCCGGCCGGATCGACACCAACAATATATTGTCGCCTCCCCTGCCGCGGCCACCAGATGAGCAAACGCTGATTGTCCCGCTCATCCAAAGGCTTGATGCAGCCTTCCATCCTTTGCGTCACCTGTTCCAGGTCGAACACGCACTCGCCGGATGCCAAGAAGCAAGACCGTGGATCCTCGGCAAATTCCTGTGGTGATAGCCCTCGTAAAGTCGATCGATTTTTCCGGCGCCACGCAATGTGCCGCGCGTTCAATCCCTGGCGCGCCATGAACTGCCGCTCTTCTTCCGTCAAATCCTCCGCCGGATCGTCTTCGATGTAGGAATCTTCATACCACCATGGAAAGAAGTGCCGTGCTGATTTGGTTTCCTCCGCGCGCTGCCACTCCTCGTAAAATACTCCGCTCGCCCCGTTCGGCGTTGACTCCAGCACGATCTCCCCTTCCCGCGGCACTGCTGCTCGTAATGAAGCCAAGGTTTCCGCTCCGTCGCGGGGCCACCGGGCTACCTCCGAGCAATGCAAGTTATGGATGGTCAGCCCGCGCCCCGCGTTCGGATCGCCCGCCGTTTCCACGCGATACTCGCTATCGATATCTGGAAACAGAAGCTGGCGAATATTCGCACGGGAGGTTCGCAATGCCCCCTTCCGGCGAACGTCTTTGGGCAGGTTCTCCCAAAACCGATGTACCACCCTAAATATCTCCTCCGCAGACTCTTGGTCGTGTGCCACCTGCACGCTCAACGTCCCCGGATGCGTGATCGTCTGTAGAAAGAACCTTGCAGCCACGTAAGTCGTGATGCCCAGCTGTCGCGCTTTCAGAACAACATTTCTTTGCCGCCGCCGCCGTTCGTACTCTCGTTGCGCTCGGTTCGCTAGCAACGGAAGCAGCCGACGGTTCTTGTCCCGGATCTTCAGGTAGTCGTACATGAGAAGATCGCGCACGGTCGGCGCCCTCAGCACGATCTCTTCCTTCCCTTGCCTCCGCTGCGCGTTCGGCAGCTTCATGTCCAGGTGGTTGCCAATTTCCTCCAGCGACCGAAGATCCGCTTTCACGTAGCCTCTCTCTCATTACTCCGAGACAAATCTTCTCTCAGTTCACCTGGAGACTCAGCGCCCTCGTCGCAAACTGATGTCCGGCATCCTCCACCTGTACGGTGAAGCTAGCAGTCCCGGTAGCCGTTGGTGTGCCCGAAACAGTTCCGTCAGCCCTTGCCAGGCTCAGTCCAGACGGGAGCGCACCTGCGATCAACGTCCACACTTTGTAAGGAGAGGCGCCTGCGGTGGACAGTACCTGCTGTGAATACCCCGTCCCGTTCGTTCCGTTTGGCAAGCTTGTGGTGGTTATCGAGAGCGCAGGGTAGCTCACCGGGTTGGCTACTCCGACAGTCATCGTGTTCACCAAATCCACATTCGCACCCAGATCGCTGCCGTCGGTTGCCTGTCCGAGATACGGACTACCTGCTTTCAGGTGCAGATCCATCGCGTTCGTGCCGTTCACGTCCCACGTAGCAAATACATCCGAGTACAGACCCGCACTCGCTGTCCGGTCACAGGCATCGATTGATCCGGGGGTCACCGGGGTCAACCATGAATTCGGGGTGCCTTGCGTGCAGACTCCGCCGTTCGCCGCCGTGGTGCAACTGCATGCTTCGACGGTGTTCGCTCCTAATAGCTGCAGGTCGGAAGGATTATCGTTTTGACTTCCCCAAAGTCCTGTTAACAACAGATTCTTGGCCAGACTGTACGTACAAACTCCCCCACTCTGGCCGCCATTGTTGTCTGAACAACCGTAGACATTCGCCCCCGCCGATACTGTGGGAGGGGCTGCGAAATAGGGTCCGGCAGCCTTCGTGATCTGTACGGCTGCTGCCGTAATATTGTTCCGAAACTTGATATCAGAAAAATAGTGAGCGTTTGTGTACGGAGTCGTATCCGTTGTCTGCACCTTTAAGTCAAACCAACTTACCAGTCCCTGCTGCCGCCCTTGCCATCCAATTAGCGCCACCGAATTGTGGTCCGCCGTGATGTTGCTGGGTACCGTCGTTGGCACCAGCGTCGAGCTTTCCAGCTTCACGAACCACCCCATGGTGCAGCAACTGTTGTTGTTGTCCCAAAATGTGGCATCTACGTCGTAGGCCACAATGTCGTGAATCGAAGCGTTGTGGACTCCCAGCGCCTCTTCGCCGCCGTCGTCTGCTCCGCTCAGCACCTCCATCACGTCCGTGACATGGCGAATGATCGAGTTGCGCAGCGTGAAGTTCCGTACCACAGCATTCGGATTCAGCCCGCGCCGGTATGCGGTATAGCTCGCCGCACTTACCCCCGCCGTCGACTCTGCTACTTGCACGACCGTGGGGCTCACATACGCCGTCACGTGGTAAATATTCCCGCCCACCACAATGCGGCAGCCCGTTCCACTCCCGAAAGGAGGGCAAACCTTGTTGTACGATCCAACGCTCCCCGGAAACGCTACTGCCGCGCCGCACGAAGCCACCGTCGTCCCGACCCCCGTCGGGTCGGGCACCGCGTTCGGATCTTCCTCGCACGTGAACTGGCACGTCCCCGTGGTCGCCGAGCAGGTCAGAATGTTGTTCCCTGACCCGTCCGCACCCCCGGTCACCGTCGTTCCCCCCGTTCCCAGCTTCGCGTTCTGATTCTTTGGCGTCATCAAGAAAGCATTTCCGAACTGGTCGCTCTGCCATCCCGTCCAGCTGTTCTCCGCTACGTTCGCTTCCCAAAGCGAACGATTCGTTGCTTTGCTCTCGCCGAGATTCTTCGGATCCCAATGGTTCGTCGCGCCCGTCAGCCCGATCGGCAACATCCAGCTCAGCGGCTTAAAGCTATGATTCCGCCGCACCTCCACGTCGGTCGTGTTTCCATCCGGGTTATTCGCTGTCGGAAGATACGCCTGTTGTCCTCCTCCCCAAAACCAGCTCTCCCCCGACGCCGACACCAGATTATTTACAATCTTGTGGGCCACTTGGGGATAGGAACCAAGTCCGCCCGCAATCCCTTGCGCGTCCACACAAGAGGGCCCAATGTTCGCGTTCGAACAAAAGATGTCGTAGATCCACGAATCAATCACCGCCAGGTACGAACCGTTGAAGTTCACCCCGCCCTGCACCTCGGACGTTTTGTTGAACCCCGGGTCGTCCTGCCCGTGCACAATGCTGCGGTCGAGAATCATATGATCTCCGCCGATGAACTCCAGCAGCTTATGACTCGTTCGCGTGCTCGGCGACCCACCTGCGTTCGGCGGCTGATTCGTAAACTCCAATCCGATGAACCGCCAGTGGTCGGTGCACGGAAACGCCGTGCACGTGGGCATGACCTGGTTGTCGAGTGAAATTGCTGGCGACGTAGTCCCAGTGGTGACAAACTTCGCCATGCGCTGTGCCGCAGCCGGCCCCGCACCGACGCTTCCATGCGCGGCACCGCAAGGATAGTCCGGATAGTTCGGCACGGTCGCCAATCCGATGTGACAAGGCGTCGCGCGCGTTCCCACGGCCGGGAAGTTCGCGTCGTTCACCGCAGAATCCGACTCCACCGTGATCCAGTGGCTCGCATCACAGGACAGATGCGGCAGCACAAATCCTGTCGAAGTCGGCGCCAGGAGCACCGCTCCGTGCTCAATCTGCACTGTGTCACCGCAAGCCAGGCCTGCCATCGCAGTGTTCCAGTCGCTCACCGCGCATTGTCCGTTGTCGGGAGGGCCTGGCAGGCACCGCGAAATGTCAGTGTCGCTGCGTACCTGCCAGGTCGTGGCGGTCGTTCCATCCATGTGGGTACCAGAGGGCGTCCCATCCGTTCCAGTATAGAAACATGCAATCGGCAATTGCGCCGGACCATCGTATGCCGCCCCAAAAGCTGGAATGTCACCGTTCGCACAGTAGCGGTTGTCCCCGAACAGGAGATTCCCTACAGCGCCAGTTGAATAAACTGCCGTTCCACGGTCCGCCAACGACCCATTTTGCGCAGACTGTCCCCACGCTGCCGTGGCACAGAGCGCCAGCAGCCAAACTCCTTGTGTTTTCACTGGATGATCGCCGCCCCTCGCCCTGAAAATGCGCCGCTGGCGCGGCTCCCCGGATTGCTCACCACCGAACCGATGTCCCACCCAAACACGCCCCGGTCCCGTCCATCCAGATCAATCGCGTACGCCGCGCCAAGGTTCGCCCCCGCGCCGGTCGTGGGCGATCCTGCTGTTCCTCGCAAGTTCGGCTCCCGTCCACTCGACGGGCTTGTGTAGTAAAAAGTTCCCGAAACATTGGTGCTCGCGAAAACCGCGTCAATCAGCTGTCGGTCCGTAATCACGAACGCCCCGTGCTGCACCAACCCATCCAGCACCGAGCTCACTTCAGCCGGCATGTCTTCGTTGATGTGGCAAAACAGCCCATAGGGCACTCCCCACACCGCCGACTTGAACACCAACTCGCCAATCTGCCCTTGAATTTGCTGCGGGTTATAACCATGCAGTTTTGTAATCGCCAAACTGGTCACGTTCTGAATATTCACGCCCAGTCCGTTCCCGCCCGCCGCAACGTCGCGATTCCCCAAGTCCATGCTCAGCGTCCCGCGCCCACCCCTGTATCCGTTCGTCGCCGCCCACTGAAATGTACTCGCATCTCCCAATCCATCCGGATACACATACACTGTCTGATTCCCCGCACCCACGATGTTGCTCTCCATCCATGCCTTCGAGAACGCAAGCTCATCGTTGACGTATCTCGACTTGTCGAGTTGCATGTTGTACCCTGCCGTCCGGATGTCCGCGCCCGTAAAATCGGCAAGCGTGTAAGAGTGCATCGCGTCATGTGCGTTCGGATCCTGGAGCGCCGTATATCCGGGAGCTGAATACTTCAGATACAGCGCCAAGGCGTGGATCGTGTTGTACGCTGGACTTGTCAGGTCCAAGTTCAAGTTCTCGTTCCCCGGTCCGCCCGTTACAGTCGTAGTCAAGTGATTTCCCGAGAGCGACATCGTTGCCGCAGTCCCGGTTCCGGTGTATTGGACTGTCAACCAGCTCGTGTTGGTGTAGTACGAGTGCGACCACGAGTGCGACGTCGGATCATGCCCCGCAGCCAGCCATCCCTGGATCTCAGCTATGTACGGATTCGCAAATCCGGTCTGAATCCCCATCGACATGCGCAGCCCATGCGCTACCACCGTCGGCGTCAGCGTATTGATGTACGCATCGGCCCCCGGGGTGAGTCCCACGTCATCCACTGTGAACGAAATACGCGACGGATACTTTGCGAAATCCACCACTCCCGGCCACGTGTTCACGGGAAGGTTGCCCCCGCCATCCGTCCCGCCCATCACATCCAAAGTCATCGCCCCGCCCAGAACCGGCGAAGGCAGCACTCCGAGCGTGTTTCCAAAAAAATGACAGGTCGAATACACCGTGTTTGTCGTGTTATCCGTCAGTCCGGCGAAGCGGTTGGCATAGGCCCGGCAGTTCTTCACCGACACTCCCAGCGTCGAAGCCACCTGAAAGCCGTTGTAGTTTCGGTGGCTGTCGACGTTGTAGAGATTGATGTTCGCCCCAGATACGGTAGACGACACGTAAAATCCCTGCGGCAGCGTGGAGTTGGGAATGATCCCTTCTGCCCAAACGTTCGCCACCGTAATGTCATGCGCCGCGCCCACAATACGCACTCCGTAAGTATCGAAGTACGTAAGTTTGAAGTGCTGCAAATTCACGTAGCTGGTTCCGCTCAGATAAACCATTTGTCCAAATGCCAACAGCATTGCAGCTACGTTCCCGTAATAGGCTGACGGGTTCCCATTCGAGAATACAAACAAAGTATTGGACGCGAAGTACCAGTCCCGATCGTTCAAGACGCTGGATTGCGCCGTTTGTTTTCGTCCCCACACAGTGCCAAACAGCACGTAATTCATGGAAGACGACGTCACTGTTGCTTTCCAGATGCTGCCGCTCACCAATGTCCAGCTCGCCGATGGCAGCGCCAAATACCCCGTCAGTAGCGGCGCCGGCCCCGCTCCATAGGCATCGAACGAAATCGGGCTACCTGCCGTTCCACTAGCAGTCGGTGCTAGACTCTCCGTCCATAGCCCGCCGCGCTTGAAAAGGACCGTATCACCCGCCACCAGCGTTGCCGCATTCACTTTCGCCACCGTCTTCCACGGGGATTGCTGGGTGGTTCCAGCGTTGCTATCGTTGCCTCCGGCGGAATCCACGTAGTACGTACTCCCCCACCCGGCCGCCGTTAGGCACACTACTCCCAGGAAAGCCAAATATGGTTTCATTTACCTCTCCAGCATGGTTGTGATGGGTGTAAAACTGGAACTAAACGTCAGGGTGCCGAGAGTGGAAGGCATAACCCCGCTCGATACCGAATTCGCAGCTGTCGCCGTCCGGGTTGTGTTCTTGTCGAGCATGTTGAACCATCCGCCGCTCAACGACGCCCCGCTCGCCGCGCAGGTCGTGTCCGATGCGCTTACTGCGTACCAGTACGTCCCCGGCGTCAACGTAACCGTCGATCCCAACGACGTACTCACCCCATTCGCCGTCGTGCAAGAGAGGGCCGCTTCGAGCAGTTTATTTCCGGACGCGTCGTAAACCCCTACGAACATGTTCTGCCCCGAAGATGCAATCGTAATATTCCCCACGACCTTGCCCACCGTGATCGTGTACGGCATGACCACCTGCATCACTCGCAGCTGATTCGCTGTCCCCGCGACCACCGTTCCCGCAGCGCCATTCTGCGGAATCGTGATCCCCGGAAGGAAGACATACCCTACCGCGATAGTATTAATAACCGCCCCCGGTCCCTGTGCCCAGCGAATGCCTAGGGTCTGCGATGAGTCTGCCATCAGAACCTGACCATCCGCTCCCACACCGAGTCGTGCGGGCGCCGAACCATACCCAATTACATCGCCCTTGGTTGTCTGCAAGCCCTTCGGCAAATCCCCGGAGAGGTTCGTCACCTGCGCCTCCGTCACATTGCCCCATGTTCCATCTTCATGCAGCACCTTCGCCGTGCCCGCACTTGCTCCAGGGTCCGGAACAATACCGGCGGCGTGTCCCGTCCCCGACGCCGCCATCACTGGGAGTCTCGCCACCGCCATCGTTCCGCTTACCGTGTCGCCAGCCGCATGAGTGTGGCCCGCCAGCGAAACGTCAGTAAAACTAGTCGCCCCGTTTTGCGCGACGGTCAACTGCCCGCTCGATCCGAAACCAACCTTGCTGTGGCTCGAGGTCGGAGCCGTCAGCGTCCCAAATGATCCCTCGACCGACCACGATCCCGCTCCCGAGGTCGCAAACGAAGCCGCCGTCACGGTGCCACCCAAGGTTAAATTTCCCGTTGTCTTGTCGAACGTAAAGCTGGGCGCTGCACCGAACGCACCGCCATCGTTGAACTGCACCTGTGTCGTGGAGCCGCTCGGCGTCCCGCTGCCGCTGCCTGGAGGGGTATTCCACGTCCCGTCCTCCCGCAGATACTTACTCGTGCCCGCCGCCGCTCCTGGATCAGGAACAGCTCCGACGCTATGGGACGCGCCGGAGGCAACCATAACGGGCAATCGCGCCACGGCCAGCGTTCCACTCACAACGTCACTCGCCGCGTGCGTGTGTCCCGCCAAAGAAACATCCGTAAACGCCGGTGCCCCGTTCTGCGCGATGGTCAGTTGTCCGCTCGCACCGAACGCAACTTTGCTGTGCCCGGCCGCCGGAGCTGTTGGCGCCGCGAACGCGCCTTCCACGCTCCACGCTCCCGCCCCAGTCGTTTGGATCGCGCTCGCGTTGATAACTCCTGGCACCGTCAAGTCGCCCGTCTGCTTGTTGAACGTGAACCCAACAATTCCGCCCAAGACGCCGTTGTCGTTGAATTGCACATCTGTCGTAGCGCCGCCTGGTGACGATCCGCCACCGCCTCCCGTCCCGCACGCTCCCCAGTTCAATCCCGTAGCCTGGGTTGAGTCCGCCACTAAGCACTGCCCATCGCTGCCCGCGTGTACGGGTGCCGGCGCGGTTCCAAATCCGAGCAAATCACCCTTGGCGGCCAGTGGCACAATGTTGTTTCCTCCAATCGAAAATTTCACCCCCGGTGCTGCCGGAAGATTGATACCTCCCGAATTCAAATCAATCCCATTCGTATCGCTCGGACCAACCGGGATCGCGTTGAAGTAAAACCTCCAACCGGTTCGCGCCCGCAAGTATCCGATATCAGGACCCGCTACGCCCAGCGCACAGTCCGCCGCATCGGTGAACGGGCGGAAGCTTTCGTGCGCCATTGTCTTCAACAAGTTGGAATCTCGACACGTCATTAGATCGGTCGACAGAGAACCGTTCCAGGAAAACCCTCCAAAGTTCAAGCGGCCTTTTCGCCCAACTTCGGTCACCGTCCAAGGTTCTTGGGTGCCAAGCATCATAAAGCCCCGTTGTATCCCTCCGCCCGTGTAACCCAATGTGTTGTACGGCATGTTTCCAATCACTGGTGACACATCTGCCCCGTTCTCTTTCTTGCCGGGACTCATCGCTGCAAAAGCCGTATTCGGAGCAACGTTTACGACAGGGCGTGCCATACTCGGGCTATTGTAGGTTCCAACGCCAGAAGATCCAGCCGCTGAGGCAAGCACCACCGGTGCTGGCCAGTACGGCAAGACCGGCAAGAATAGCGACGCGTAAAGTGAGGGCACAAAGGGATACACGGACAATGCGGCCGCCGGATTATAAACCGTGTCGCAGATCGGATTCGGCGCGCAGGTGCTATCTAATACCGACGAAGCCAGCCAGTTTCCGTTGAATCCCCACGGGATCGTGGAATCAATACTGGAGATCTGTCGAGACACCAAAATGTCGTAGCTCGTGGCGTTAGGGATACGCGGGAACTGTACATGAAACGTCGATACATTGTCGGAGTCAGCATACCCAAAGGGAAGTGGATTGGAGAGGTGCCCAACGGCATCCACTGCCACCACATAAAACATGTGGTGACTGGTCCCGTTGTTGGCAAACCGCGGAACGTTGCCGCCGGTGGCGCCCCCAGTGTCTTCCACGGTGACCAAGCCTTGCACAATCAGGTCAGCTTGCCCGACATTCCCCATGGGATTCGTGCAGTTGCCTGTCTCGCGGTATACGTCACGCAGTTCTAATCGGTTGGAAAACCCGTAGTTCCGGTCGTACCGGATGGCGAACTGGGCATAACCCTGGATGATGTTGCCCGATCCCAGGTTTAAGTTGTTTCCGGAGTGCCAGTCGATTCCGTTTCCCCCGCATTGCATTCCAAGATCGGAATGTAGAATAGTCGTAATGCCCGGGTTTACATTGAACGGGCCGGGTGCGTACAAGGCGGCGCCGCAGAACGTTGCATCACAGCGGATAAACGCACCATTTCCACGCATGTTGAGTGACTCGATTACTTCGCTCTGGTCGTTGAGGTTTTCCACAAAGTACCCGAACCTCTCCGGCCCATTCATGCCGTTCCCCGCCGATACATTGATAATCCGTGTGTTCTGTCCGTTGTCCAAAATGGCAGCTTGTGTTCCCGTCAGCCCGCCCGGATAAATCTCAAATCCCTGAATCGTGATGTTCTCCGGGGATATCGACGTGTCGTTGATGTAGAAACATGTGCTTACGCACTTCAGCTTCGTGCCTAAGCCCTCCAGCACAACGTTCCACCCTTTCACCGTTAGTTGGGATCCTAATTTGCATGCACTGGCCGCGGCATTGCCCCCACCGGAGAACTTGTTGGCGGGAAATTTGATGTGGTAACTTCCCAGGTAGCTGATCGTGTTGAGTACTGCTTGGATTGCCGGTGCGTCGTCCGTAACGCCGTCACACAGCACGCCATAGTCCCGCAGATCGATTGCGGTCTTTGCCTGTACCACCCATGCTCCCAGGCCGCTGTTCGCGTTTGGATTCCAGGCGTATCCCTGACCCGCCATCGACGGAGCGGTCGCATCGACGGTCTTGCCTTGGATTTGCACTGCGTTGCTGCTGGTGCCGCAGGCGCCCCACGTCTGGTCACCCTTCAAGCATTTTGTCCCATCCGCCGTGCCATTCCCGAGCTCAGGCAACGGAACCACACCGCTCACTTTGTCCGCCTTGGCGGTCAGCTGCGTGTCCACATACTGCTTGCGTGCCGCTTGGGCAGGGGCCGTCGGATCGCCCGGTAGAGTCAGCGGCCCGGTCATAGCGTCGCCGGTCTTGGCTACGAACGATCCGGCCCCCACTGTAGCCACCGACTGGTCTACGTAAGCCTTGTTGGCGGCATCGGTCGCTTGTTGCGGTGCAGGAACGCCGGGCGGCGTCGCAAACTGTTTCGTCCCAGAAATCGTTTCTTGCCCAGCGATGTGTACGACTCCCGTGTCCGCCGCCTTGCCGGCTATGGCATTATCGACGTACTGCCGCGACGCCACCTGCAAGGCAACGCTAGACGGTACAACCGTCGAGCGTATCGTCGCTATTCTTACCGGCGTCGACGACGTTGGGATCACCCATGTTTCCGTCTCAGTCGTCCCGTCATCCAGTTTGAGCACAACCTTGTAGAATGTGCCATCCGGATTGGCCCCAGCATTGGGCGCTAATGCCACTGAAAACGTTCCGCCTGTACCGAGCGCGATGCTCAACGTGCCGGCGGCAACTGGTTTGGCGTCGGCCGTGGTAAATGCCGGCCACGAAATCAACACGGTACCCGACGCCGCGCTTCCGTCTGCACGGTATACCGTGTCGCTCACCGTCGTCCTCACTGGCTGCTGCGCGGAGCCGGACGCCGCCAACAGAATGCAAGCCATCCCCATCCAGACCAGTGAACCTCCTGGCTTCCCCATGCCGCCTCCTGATGTCACCGAACGCCACTTCACGAAACTGCCTCTCTCTGCCAGAGTTGCCCACGCCAACTGATTCATCGCATCTCCCTAGCCCTACATTCGCCCGTTATTTGCCAAGAATAACCCCGGCCGTTGCCCGCCCGACCTGAGATGGCGCAACTCCCTACTTCGATGCTGCCGCGTCCGGACGTGCGAATAGGCCGCGAGATCCCGCAGCCTGCTTTTCGCTCACGGCGGCTTTAGGCCGCGTTGTTTTGTGAAGTTGTGTAACGCCCCAGTTGCAGTTCCCTAGCTCCGTTCAGGTACAAAGCTGGCCCGCACGGCGCGCCTGGGCGCCGTTGTGTTCCCGTCCTCGAGGAACTTCTTCACGCTATCCACATACACCTCCGGAAAGTCCACTACCGGGCGGCGCAGTTCAATCAAAGCCATCGCGTCCGGCAACGTCCATCCCAACTTGCACAGCAGCGCCAAAGCCATCATTGGCGCCCTGTGTACGCCCGCCGCGCAGTGAATAAGGATCTTGCTCTCATCTTCGTCCAACGCTGTTCTCGCAAAACTAACGCCCTCGCGAAACACCTCTACCGGTTTCGGCAGAAAGTCATCGTCAATCGGATTCCATAAAACTCGCACGCCCGCAGGCTCTGCCAGTGGCCGGTCGTCGAACTCCAACTGCATGTCGATGATGTGGGTTACGCCCGCGCCCGCCACCTCCGTCATGTTCTTGGGGTTCCAAATACCGCCTCCCACTGCTATCCTGCCTGTGATCCAGCTCAAATCCATGCACTCTCCCGTCGCTCTCCCCGCAAAGTGTGTCCGCGTCTGACGCAAACTCAACCCTGTCACAATTCTACGGGAGCCTCATGAGCGGGTGCCACGACAGCCATAACTTCGGGTACTTCCGTAATGTCGCCGCCTTCGGGAGCGAGCTCCCACCGCTTGAGCAAAAGACTCGCCAGCGACTCGTGCCCCTCGGGGTTCTCCAATTCTTCGGCATCCATCCCGAGCAGGCCCACTGCTTCGAACAAGAACTTTGCACTCAGGTACTTGCCCTGCAGCGCGTCGTTGATAACCGCCTGCGTAATCGCGGCCGAGTTCAGGCAGACGAGCCGTAGAATTTCGCGACGAGCGTTTTGGAGCGTCCCATGTCCTTTCTTGTCAGGAGTGAGCTCGTCTTTTCTCAGATCATCCGATCCGCAATCCGTCACGGTGCCTGTTGGCGTAGTCATAAGTAATGCTCCAATCATGTTCTGGGGCAAAAAGTAAGGGACGCGGCCTGAGCCGCGTCCCTTTTTTCTACTCTTAAGTTCAGGATACCATGTCAAGGCCAGGAAATTGACAAATTTCTTTGAACTCTATTTCGTTTCTTTTCAGGAACTTAAATCAAAAAGTCTGTTCTTATCCCCTTGACAAGATTTCGGGCTGACCCAGAAGGGACACAAAAACACCTGCGATCCGCTCTCCCTAAGACCCCGCCGGCGCAAAAAGTAAAGGGAGGCAGCCTGGCCGCGTCCCTTTTTTCTACTCTTAAGTTCAGGATATCATGTCAAGGGCGGAAAATTGACAAATTTCTCTAAACCCTATTTCGTTTCTTTTCAGGAACTTAAGTCAAAAACCCCGTTCTTACCCCCTTGACAAGATTTCGGGCTGATCTTGGAGCGGCACAAAATACCCCTCCGCAGAAACTTTTTGCTCAACTTGTCCAGTGCCTCCGGCAGTGCGCGATAGACGGAGCGCGATGTGCAATGCATTTCATACGCCGCCCGGCCCGGGTTCTCACCCCGTAGGATGACGCGAGCGATTACCTCATATTCGTACTCGCTCAACTCTCCCAGGCAACGCTCAACATCGAATACAAAAATAACCGCATCCTCAAACGTCTGCAGAGGATAAGAAGTAATTTTCCGCTGAAATTCCATCCCGCTCAGGACCGATGGCAACCTCCCCGTTTCGACCGAGAGCTTAGCGTAGCGCCGCAAGAGGTTGATCGTACGCTTCCGGTACAGGCACACCTCCGCCATCCCGTCGATCGGTGGCTCGTACGGTGAAGGCAAAGAGTCGATCCCGCGCGGATTCAGAGGACCTCGAGCGACCTCGCTGTGGCCAGGAAAGGCGGGATCGGAGCCCAGTTGGATTGTGTCCGGATCGATCTCATTCGCAAAAAGCTCCAGACCGGCGGTGCGGATCGTGGGATCGGCGTCGATCATGCGCAGACCTCAAGCGCCGTGTACCGGCGCTCATCGGCACAACCTTGCAGATCAATTTTGTTGGGCAGTCGCGGGCGGCGGAGCGAAGGCTTCTTGGGCATAGTCAGGTAGATATGCTCTTCTGAGTGGCTGGCTTCGCAGATAGCACAGAACGTGAGACCCGATCCAATGGGGCGGGTCAGCAAGCACCCGCAGCCCTCGCAATACTTCAGCTCCACGCGGTTTGTTGGTTTTTGTCGCGGCACAGACGTCCTCCTGGAAGAAAGGTTTAGATTGCAGTAAGTTGGTTTCGATCAGGTCACGGTTTCAGCCGTGGCACAAATCCAGACAAATGCGAGCCTTAGCCTCCGAGATTAAGTCGTCACAAGGAGCAACTGTCCATGAGGCTGATTAGAGAACGTTGACCCGGAAAAACGACAAAGCCCGGCCCCCGTGTCATTGGGAGCAGGGCTCGTTTCTGTTACGAAGACCTGCCTGAGCTATGGAGTTGTAGTGATTCGGCGCGTTGGGGCTACGCGCGATGCGGGGCCTAAGATCGTCTCATTGCCCTTGGGGGAGGGCTTGTGTTTACTCGGCGGTCGGATGGGGATCCGGTTCGCGTTGCGTAAAATAGCCTTCTTCATAGCCGGACTTGAGTACCCGGCCATTCTGCACCACCACGCTCAGCTTTCCGGTAAAACGCAGGGCGCGAAGCAGACGCTCCATCGCCGCCGACAACATCTCAGCTGAGCGCACCTTTCGTCGAAACTCGACAAAGCTTCGTTCGTCGACGAAAGGTTCAGGACTCAGGTTCGTGCTCGTCATCCGTGCCCTCCAAGAGGAAAAGGAGCGAAGTGCTTAGTTTCAGGCTAGCGCCAGTGTAGTTCTAAGTCAAGAACTTTTTCTCGAAAACCCAGGCGGGATAAGTCATTCAGCGCCTCATGCTTGTAAGTGCCGGACACCCAGACCGGGGACTGGCAGGAGTGCCGGTAGTCTGGCACGCGGAATCATTCAGGTATTTCGTGCGATCGAAACAGGTGAAGTTGTCGTCGCGGAGCGTAAGGATTGCATCCACAGCTGCCGAAAATCGGAAGGCAGATCCGCAACGCCAGGCCGCCCGCGCTCATGAACTAGTCGGACCGTACCCAGCGCCCGCGCACATCCGCAATCACTTGATCTTTCCCTTTCCTCAGGAGCCGGACAAGCGGTTGATTGCCAGTCTCCTCATGCGAGGCTGCCCACAAAACCATCTCCGCCAGGACTGGCGCGAGGTCGATCCCTTTTTTCGACAGAAGGTAAATCAACTTCCGGCCATCGGAAGGGTCTTGTTTAGCTGTGATAATTCCGTTAGCCTCCAGTTTGCGCAAACGGTCTGCGAGGATGTTGGTGGCAATGCCCTCGTGAGAAGTGAGGAATTCCCTGTAAGTGCGAAAGCCGCGGAGCATCATGTCGCGAACGATGAGGAGGGACCAACGGTCGCCCAACATTTCCACGGATGCGTTGAGCGGGCACCCCGAGCGGCGTTGGGGGGTGGACTTCTTCGGCATGCGTCTACAGTAACATGCTACTTGCATTTCGCAAGTGACGCGGGTAGACTGCCCTCGTTTGTGGTGAAACGTTAGGGGAGGTGGACTCATCATGCTCAAAATCGGTGCTTATGTTGTGGTTGCTCTGATTGCGATTGTTCTTGGGTTGGCGGCGATGAAGCCGGATACGTTTCAGGTGCAGCGCTCGACTAGCATCCAGGCTCCACCGGAGAAGGTGGTTGGGCTGATCAGCGATTTTCATCGGTGGGCGTCCTGGTCGCCGTGGGAGAAACTGGATCCTGCGATGAACAGAACATACAGTGGGCCAGCGAGCGGGAAAGGATCGGTGTACGAGTGGGAGGGAAAC
>Ga0137401_10000064_pt1 | contig 31862 bp, 13 predicted proteins | sample CZOMad1_1_16fung_FD_108286 | JGI IMG/M metagenome (GOLD analysis project Ga0137401, IMG submission 108286) | Vadose zone soil fungal communities from Angelo Coast Range Reserve, California, USA - CZOMad1_1_16fungal (Illumina Assembly) | ecosystem: Environmental > Terrestrial > Soil > Vadose...
TGAGGAATCTGTAGAAGTTCAAATCTTCTTGGGCTTATGTACATAAAATTTAATATTAAATATAATATAAAATATAATTTAATATATAATATAAAATATAATAGTTATAGTGTCAAATTTAAAAAAACAAAATAAAAAAAATTATAAAAAAAAATAAAAATATTAATAAAAACATATATAAGAAAAAATTCTTTGATCTATTTAAAATATAAAAATTTATAATAAAAATATATAATTTAATTTATAATAATATATCACTTAACTAATAATTATGGTGCTACAATTCAACCCCCTTATCTTTAGGGTATCCACCCCTATCTTTTAAAATTAAAGGGGAGCCCTTTCCCATAGCCCTCCCTTCCCTCCTGCCCACAGTACCTCCTTTTACCCGAAAGGACCCCTTTGTCCCGATACGGTCTCCCGATAGTTGTTGCGGAGCAAGGGGCTGGAAGTGTTTAGCCTAGGGAATTCTTAAAAGGGTCCCTCCACTTTATCCTTAGTGGACGGATAAAAGGGGAGAGGCTTGCGGCTTGCGGCCTGCGGAGATAAATTTAAAATAACAAATTTTAAAGATTATTTATATAAAAAGAAAAACTACGTAAATAAATTAATAAATAAAAATAAAAAAAAAAAATTAATAATTTTAAAAAAAAAAAAATTAGTTAACCAATTTATTTAATTAATAAAAAAAAATAAAAAAAAAATCTCTAAAAAAAAAAAAAAAAGGAATAAAAAAAAAAATATCTATGGATAAAAATTAATTCTTCTATTTTATTTTTAATTTTCTTTTTCTTAATAATTTATAGAATAGTTAAGATTTTGTAATCTTAAATAGGAAAGAAATATAAGTTATAAATGAATTATATAAAAATAAATATTATTCTTTTTTATTTTTATTTTAAATCTTTATTTCCCTCCTCCACTACCTACCCCTACCACTATGTGGATCCATTATGTGGAACCACTATGTGGACAAAAGGGTCTTTTCGGAAGGAGGAGTTGTGGGTAGGACGGGTTTGTACTAAACAATTATATATATATTTTAATTTTTATCTTTATGATATTTATCTAATATTTCTATATATTTAATTATAATAATTTTATTTTAAAAATTTTCCTTTATATAAAATAACATATAATAATAATTAAATAATATGTATAAAATATATTAATGAATATTAAATATTAATACTAGAACTAATAATTTTATTTATTTTTCTATATATTTATATTTATGAATAAATAATTTATTTTTAGAATTAGGTTTAATAAAATAAGATAAAAATAATAACTTGATTTAATATCTTGGCTGTTTAAATTAAACTAAAATCTTTAAATTAACAGTAATTTCTCATTAAAATAAAAAATACTTCTATAAAGGAATAAGTTTGTAAAAATTAGTTCTTTTTCTAGTATTATTAGTTTTTAATAATATTTCTTCTATTTTAAATTATAATAATGAATAATTACTACTTTTTTATTAATTAATATCTTATTTCTAATGGTAATTTTATATTCTATAATTATAAAAAAAAAGAAAAGTATAAAATTAAAAAATTAATTAGAAAAACATAAAAAAATATAACAATTAAAAAAATGAATAGTCAAAATTTAATGTATGCAATAATAAGTTTATTTCTAAATTTAATAGATGTATTATCTGTCGTATTACCAATCTTATTTGCGGTAGCTTTTATGACAATTATAGAAAGAAAACAATTGGCAGCTCATCAAAGGAGAGTAGGTCCTAATACAGTAGGTTATTATGGAATACTTCAACCATTTGCAGATGCTTTAAAATTAATTGTTAAAGAAACAGTTATACCTTCTCAATCTAATAAAGTATTATTTTATTTAGCTCCAGTTTCTACTTTAGTATTTAGTTTATTAGGTTGGGGTATAATACCATTTGGAGAAGGATTAGCTTTATCTGATTTTTCATTAGGTGTATTATATAGTTTTGCTTTATCTTCTTTAGGTGTATATGGAGTATTATTAGCAGGTTGGTCTGCCAATTCTAAATATGCATTTTTAGGATCATTAAGATCAACTGCAGCAATGATTTCATATGAATTAATATTAAATTCAGCAATATTAATAATAATATTATTAACAGGATCATTAAATTTCACAACTATTATTGAAAGTCAACAAGCTGTGTGGTTTATTATTCCTTTATTACCTGTTTTTATATTTTATTTTATTTCTATACTTGCTGAAACTTCAAGAACACCTTTTGATTTACAAGAGGCTGAATCTGAATTAGTTGCTGGTTTTTTCACTGAACATTCTTCTGTACCATTTGTTTTTTTCTTCCTTGGGGAATATTCATCAATAGTTTTATTTAGTTGTTTAACATCTATCTTTTTCTTAGGTGGATATAATTTCTTAGAATTATTTGTGAATGATTCATTTATAAATTTACAAGCTATTATTTTAGGGTTGAAAACATGTATTTTCTGTTTTTTCTTTGTATGGTTTAGAGCAACTTTACCTAGATTAAGATATGATCAATTAATTGATTTCTGTTGGCTAAATTTATTACCAGTAGCTGTAGCCTTTATTATCCTAATACCTAGTATTTTAATAGCTTTCGATTTTGCTCCTTATTAAGATTTATATTAAAAAGATTTTTTTTTTTTTATAAATCTTTATTTTAAATAATTTCATAACTACCCCCTTCCCCCTCCCGCCCCCAAGCATTATGAAATATGAAATATGAAATATGAAATAAGCCTCCATACCCACAAGCCCCTTTATCCTTATCCCCCTTCCTGCCCCCAAAAGGGTAAAGGAGGACAAAAAGGAGGGGCCTGCGGAGGGATAAAGGGGTCCCTAAAAGGAGGGGACGGGACAAAATTAATTAATATATTTTAATCATTAAATAATAATCTCTAACTATTTTCTCCATTTATTCAATCCTATTAATTATTTATTTAAATATAAAAAAAAAATTTTTTTTTTAAATATAGAATAAAATTAAGGAGAACAAGGATTAAATTGAATTGTTTTAAATAAAATTTTAAGGTAATAATAGTATTAGATCTTTAATTTTTGCTCCTATTAAAATAAATGGATTTAAATGCTATCTTACAATCACACTACTAAAAAGAAAAATTAAAATATAAAATTTAAAAGATATAATCAATCAAGCCCTCCGAAGGCCGAAGGCCGGGAAAAAAATAAAATTATATAAGTTTTTAATTTTTTATATAAATCTTTTAAATTAAGGTAAATTATAAATTAAAAAACAAACAAACAAGCCCTCCTCCACTTTATCCTTAGTGGTTCCACTTTGTCCGTAGGGGAAAGGACGGGAAACAAAAACAAATAAATTATATATTTAATGATTTAAAAGAAAAGAAAGTTTAATATGTAAAATATAAATCAATTAAAAATATTTATTTAATAGTAGTATAATTTATTTGATGAGTATTTGTATTTAAATATATACAACTAATCTTTTTATTTCTACTTAATTTGTAGGGACAAATAAAAAAACAAAAAAAAAATAAAAAAAATATAATAATTATATATAATTATAAATTATATATAATATAAAGAAAAACAAATAAATAAATATATAATATAAAAAAAAAAAATTTTTTTATTTTTTTTTTTTTTTTTGTTTTTTTAAATATTAACAGTACTAAAAAGAACAAATTAAAACAAATTATGAATTTATCAATATTCTTATTTTTAATAGGTATATTAGGTTTTATATTAAATAGAAAAAATATTATCTTAATGATCATAGCAATAGAAATAATGTTATTAGCTGTAACGCTTTTAATATTAATCAGTTCTATTGGATTTGATGATAATGTTGGACAAACTTTTAGTATATATATAATATCTATTGCTGGTGCTGAATCTGTAATAGGTTTAAGTATTTTAGTTGCTTACTATCGTTTAAGAGGTACAATTTCACTAAGAACATAATGTATCTATCAATTATTATTTTACCTTTATTAGGTTCAATCGTATCAGGTTTCATGGGTAGAAAGATTGGAGTTACAGGTTCTCAATATATTACATGTACTTGTTTAATTTTATCTTCAATATTAATGAGTTTTGCCTTTTATGAAGTAGGGATATGTGGATCACCTGTACATATAAATTTAGGTAGTTGGGTCGATTCAGAAATAATGAATATATCTTGGGAATTTTATTTTGATCAATTAACAGTCTCTTTAGGAATAGCTGTATTATATTGTTCAAGTTTAATTCATATTTATACTATAGATTATTTATCTTCAGATCCTCACAATCAAAGATTTTTCTCATATCTATCAGCTTTCACTGGAGGAATGTTAATCTTAATTACTGGAGGAAATTATTTCGTAATGTTTGTAGGTTGGGAAGCAATTGGATTAGTATCATATCTATTAATTAATTATTATTTTACTAGAATACAAGCCAATAAAGCAGCAATGTTAGCTTTTACTATGAATAGAACAGGTGATATGTTAATGAGTATAGGATTTTTTGCATTATTTGCAATATTTGGTTCATTAAATTATTCTACAATATTTACATTAGTTCCTTATATGAATGAAACATCAATATCTGTAATAGGTTTATTATTATTGGGTGGTGCTTTAGCAAAAAGTGCTAATGTTCCTCTTCATTCTTGGTTACCTGGAAGTATGGAAGCACCAACACCAGTTAGTGCTTTACTTCATGCCGCTACTCTAGTTACAGCAGGTATCTATTTATTGTTAAGATCTTCTCCTATATTAGAATATACACCCACAACTTTATTAATAATAACATTAATAGGAGCTACAACAGCCTTTTTTGCTGGTACTTGTGGATTATTACAAAATGATTTAAAACGAATAATAGCATTTAGTACAATCTCTCAATTAGGATATATGATGATGGCTATAGGTTTAAGTCAATATAATGTAGCATTATTGCATACAGTAAATCATGCTTTCTTTAAAGCTTTATTATTTTTAGGTGCTGGTGCAGTAATTCATTCTTTTGCAGATCAACAAGATGTTAGAAGAATGGGAGGATTAATAAAATTTTTACCTTTTACTTATTCAGTAATGTTAGTAGGATCTTTAAGTTTATTAGCTACACCATTCTTAACTGGATTTTATAGTAAAGATTTAATATTAGAATTAGCTTATGGACAATATAGTTTTAGCGGTATGTATGCCTTTATATTAGGATCTATTAGTGCTGGTATTACAGCTTTTTATAGTTTTAGATTAATTAGTCTTGTTTTCTTAACTAATCCTAATGGACAAAAAGAATCTTATTTAAATATTCATGAATCTAATTTATTTGTAATTATACCTTTATTAGTTTTAGCTTTATTTAGTATTTTCTTTGGATATATATTCTCAGATTTATTTGTTGGAGTAGGATCAGATTTCTTTGCTAATTCTTTATTTATTCATCCTAATAATATTTCTATAATAGAAGCTGAATTTGCATTAAATCCTTTTATTAAATTATTACCAGTTATTTTAAGTTTAATTGGAGCTATGTTAGCTATTTTTATGTATCATAACACTCCTCATATTATTAATAATTTAATTTTAAATTCATTAGGTAAAAAAATTTATAGTTTCTTAAATGGAAAATATTACTTTGATGTTATTTATAATCATTTTATAGTTTCACAAGGATTACAACTTGGTTATAAAATTTCTAAAGAAATAGATAGAGGAGCTATAGAATTATTAGGACCTTATGGATTAGCTAATGTATTCACAAAGACTGGTATTAATATAGCTAAATTAGATACAGGTATTATTACTACTTATTCATTATATATTACTATTGGTTTTCTGTCTTTATTGTTCTTAATTTTTGCTCCTATATTAATAGATATTTCTCCCATTCCTCTACCCACAAGCCTCTTTTCCCATTCTGAAATTAGATTAATAATTATTTATTTTGCTTCTATACTTCTTGTTTTACCTTCTACAAAGAAATAAAAATAAAAATTTATAAAAAAAAGAAAGAAAAAAATAAAAAATATTTTTAATCCGTATTCCCCTTTTCCCCCCCCCTCCCCTTTTTTCCATTATGTGGATCCATTATCGGGATCCATTATCGGGATCCATTATCGGGATCCATTATCGGGATCCATTATGTGGAGGGAAAGGGGAAGGACGGGCTTGTTTTGTTTTTAATAATTTTTTTTAATATAGAGTTGATATTGGTTATTGATAGATATTTGTGATATAAAGGGTAGATTTTATTATTATTATTATTATTATTACTATTATTATACATGTGTTTTAGTAAAATGTAGGGATGGATGAGGGATATGTATAGTTATGATAAGTTATATTTTTTTCCCGTATGGGCTTGTTTTTTTTCCCTCCTCCACTTTATCCTTAGTGGATCCACTTACCCCTTTTGTCCATATAGTGGATCCACATAGTGGTGGGAGTGGGTAGGACGGGCTTGTTTTTATTTAAATGTTCACAGAAAATGGTTATTGCTTAGTAATTTAGAGGGAAAATAAACATAACTATATTAATATAAAAATTATTGTTTATACTTAAGAATATTCAATTTAGAATCATAAGGATTTGAACTTTAAACTTAAAATTTAGGAGACTTTAGTTAAATCATTATTGATTCTTTAATTAAACAAAAAAAAACAAAAAATAGGTAAAATAAAAGAGTCCACACTCCTCTAAAAAAATTTTTGTTTTGATTCACCCATAAAACTTATCAATTATCAATAGAAGGAGTGTGGGGTAATTATTTATAATACTTTTTAAAGATAAAGATTATTTTTTGTTTTTAATTAGTTTATTTATTAATGTTAATTCAACTAATTCTTTATTTTTAAATCGCTCTATTACTAATAATGGGTGATAAACATTATTTATTAATGTTTTTATATTGGTTTGTTTAATAGTTACAGTCATTGGTTTAACATTAATAGTTAAATCTTTAAATGATTTGAAAAATCTATTTGGTACATCCTTAATTAATTTTTCACCATTAGCTAATTTGACTATATCTGATAACGGAATACTATTTCTAGGGATTCCAGATATTACTTAATTTTTTATTTTATTGCCATTTTTATCATAATACCAATAACCATATTTTTTTTATATCTAAGAAATAAGCTTCTTCAATAATTTGTCCTTCTAATTCATCCTTCATTAATCCTAAAGCCTCACCAATTAATTCCATTGATATTGGATTTGCACTAAAGATTGAATCTGTATCAGTATAAACAGTGCCCGGATGAAGTATAAATGGGATCATATGAATTCTAGCATTACTAGTTACTGCTGCAGCAATTGCTACATTACTTTTGACCGATAATTAAAAGGAAGAATAGTTAGAATCAATTAATATATTTAATTTTTTAATTAAATCTAAATTAAGATTATTATGAATCAATAAGGTTGTAATTTCATTATTGATAGTAATCATAGATTTAATAAATTTAGTAGAAATATAATTATATAATTCATGATTAAAAACATTAATTGTTTGGATAACATCCTGTTTTCGGCCAATCCATATAAAGTCTTTAAATTAAGTTTAGCTATGAATCGTTGTGGTGAATTTTGCCAGAATGCCTTATTTTTTGTTTTTTTTCTTTATATTGTAGAAATGATTAACATAATCAGAGAATAAATCTATTCTACTAAATTCATAACCTTCTAATAATTTAAATTTATAACCATATTTAGATACAGCTTTTAATTCCTCTGCGAAATAAGTACCTACCCATTTACCTACAGGATAAATAGTTTTAGCCCCTTTTCCCTATATCACAATACCTCCCTTGCTCCGCTAGTTCCGCTACCGAAAGGACCCCTTTGTCCCGATACGGGAAGGGCAAGCCGCAGGAAGTGGTTAGCCGAGGGGCGGGGAATGGAGGGACCTTTATTAGGTAATAAAGGCTTTAACATATTATTTGGACATATAACTTAACTATATAAAAGAAATTCTTTAAAAAAATAAATAAAAATCTTTAAAAGAAGATATTAAATATTGTAATAAAACAAATAATATACGATAATTAAAAAAGAAATAAAAAAATTATCAAATTATCAGGAAGAATTTAATTTTGGTTCTGATTGAACGTTTTTCAGTAGTTTTAAGACATGCAAATCGTTGTTCCTAAAAATTTTATATTTAAATATAAAATATAATAAGAATAAGGTGTAAGGGTGAGTAATATAAATTAGATACCTCATAGACTCCTTAATTAGGAGATAAAAATTTATTTCTCTAAAATAAAAATAAAAAATAAAAATAAAAATAAATTAGAGATACTTATTTTAATAATATAAAAAAATAAGGAAAATAAAGATAAATTAGCTATTTATTAAAAAAAAAAAAGGAAATTTTCTACTATAAGATTCGATTTATTTTGTTTAAAGGTAGTTGGAAGGGTAAATGCCTCCCAAGCCGATGATCAAAAGTCATGTTTGATAGAACAGATGGCCACATTGGGTATGAAAAACCCCAAGTAGAATTATCTACCAGCAGTCAAGAATATTAGTCAATGCTCGCAAGAGTGAACTAGCTAACTGAAATCACAGGATCCATTTGATGTTTTTGGTGAATGTAATAACGTAAGGGAAAAAAATGATATTATCTTACTATTAGTGTTGTCCAAAACTGGTGCCAGAAGACTCGGTAAGGCCAGAGACGCAAACGTTAATCGTCTTAATCAGGCGTAAAGGGTATGTAGGCTGCTTTAAAAATATTATATTTAATAGCTTTGTATAAATATAAATGATTTATTTTTATTATAAATAAAAAAACAAAAAATATTTCTATCTTTAAACAATAAATATAAAATGAATTAAAGCTAGAATCAAATTGAGGATAAGTCAAATAATATTTAGTGTAGGGTTTAAATCTGATGATACTAGGTGGAATACTAAAGGTGAAAGCTTTTTATCTATAAATGATTGACGCTGAGAAACGAAGGTGAGAAAAGAAAATAGGATTAGATACCCAGATATCTCTCACAGTCAACGATGAATGGTGGTTTGTTAGTTTAATATGACTGATAACGATGTTAACACGATAACCATTCCGCCTTGCGAGTACGGTTGCAAAACTGAAACCAAAAAAATTAGTCGGTCTCGAAGCAAACGAAGTGAAGCATGTTATTTAATACGATAGTACGCGTAAAATCTTACCAGTCCTTGCATATCCAATTTTTCTTATGTAAAAATAATAAAGATTGAGTAGTTTTTTTTAATTAAGAAATTCGTTTACAGGTGTTGCATGGCTGTCGTCAGTCCGTGCCGTGAGAAGTGAGGTTAACTCCACTAACGGACGAAATCCCTGTTGTTAATTTTTACTTAACAATTTATGATCTTTATAAGATTTCATTTGGGGCTAAGACAAGTCGTTATGGTCCTCATGGACTGGGCTATAGACGTGCCACAAAAACTTTTACAAAGTGATGCAAAACCAGACCTCTATTTTTATTTTTTTTATATCTAGAAATTAATTAATATTTTAAGAATTTATATAATTATATTTATATATTTTAATAAATAATAAGGTAAAAAGGAATAGCTAATCATTAAAGAAAGTTAAAAAATTAAATTGAAAACGGATTGTCGCCTGAAATTCGGCCACATGAAGAAGGAATTTCGAGTAATCGTTGATCATTACGCAACGGTGAAGAGAGCATTCGGGATGAACTAACTGTCTGTCGCTGGGAAGAAGCTTAATTTGGGGGAAACTGCCTCGAAATTATTATTTAATAAAGGAATATTTAATTTAAAAATATCTGCAAAATATTATAAAATAAGTAGTTTGATATGCTAACCTTATTATTTTAGAATTTATTCTTTATAATTAGGAAATAGTCTTTTAATATATAAAACATCTTTCTTAATAATAAATAGTATCAGTGAACCCATTTGAGTAACATCTCAAAAGTCATAGCAAGGTAGCTGTACTGGAAAGTGTAGCTGGAAAATAAATAAATTTAACCCCCTCTCCCTCCTCCACTTTATCCTTAGTGGTTCCACTTTGTCCGTAGGGGGCAGGCCGCTCCATTTACCTTTTTAAGGAGTGGATAGGCCGCTCCATTTCCTGCGGCTTGCCCCAAAAGGGGAAAAGGAGGAGTTCGGGATAGGCTGCCCACAATTCCGTAGTGGATACACAACTCCTCCGAAGGAGTGATTAGCCGAAGGAGGGATTACGGGACAAACATTAAAGAATGTAATTTAATAGAAAAATGTAATAATGTGATATGTTTAATAATATGTAATATATATTATTTATTTTATTTTATTCTAATTAAAAAAAAGAAAGAAAAAAAGAAAGAAAAAACAAAAACAAACAAACAAATTACAAGCCCGTCCTCCTCCATTTTTCCACATAGTGGATCCACTATGTGGTTGCGGAGCAGTGGGTAGGACGGAGGGAAAAAGACAAACAATAATTTATTTTATTCAACAATTATATTTTAAACAAATTATAAAATGATAATTATAGTGCTATTTGATTTTCTTAATAATTGATAAAGATATATATGAAATTAACTTCAATATCTGAAGAAGATGAAAATTTAAAGAATAAAGTTGTACAAAGGACGGAATTTTAGACGAATATTTTTTATATAAGATAAAATTTTTATTTTAATATCATAAAGGGTTAATTATTCGATATATTTTTAATTAAGAGAAGAGAAATAAAAATTTTAATAATTAGTAATTAGTAATTTATAATTAATAATTAATATCTTTTCTTATTTAATATAAATTTATAAAATAAGAGGGGATATTAGGTTTTTTAATTATTTGTCTTTATCCCGTCCTTCGGCCTTCGGAGGGCTTGCTTTAATTGTTCTATCATTTTGCCCTCCCCTATCCCTGCCCTTCCCTCTTGCGGCCTATCCCGAATACCTCCTTTTCCCCTTTTGGGGCAGGACGCAGGAAGTGGTTAGCCGAGCGGAAGGAGATCTCACTCCTCTTTTGAAGGGGCCTTTTTGGTCCGTAGGGGGAGAAGAATTTAAGCCCCTTTACCCTTTCCCCTTCACTACCTGCCCCTACCATTTTTGGACAAAGGGGTCCTTTCGGTAGCGGAGCTAGCGGAGCAAAGGAGGACTTGTGGAAAGGGGCAGGGCGGGGGGATAGATTTTAATAATTTTAATTTGAATATGAAGATGAAGTTGTTCCTCCTTTTTTCCTTTCACTCCACTATGTGGATCCATTTTGTGGATCCATTTTGTGGGTCCATTTTGTGGATCCACTTTGTGGATAGTGATAAGGGCGGGGGTACGGAGGACGGTAGAGATTTTGTAGATTGATCATTAAAAGGAAAATCCGCATATTTATGAAAAAAAGGATGTTGAATATTTCCTAATAATTGATTATGTTTATTTACTTCATATATTGTTTGAAACCCTCCCTTTCCCTTTACCCCTTTACCTTTTTTTACCTTTTCCACATAGTGGATCCCCTCCCCTTTGTCCTCCTTTACCCTTTTGTCCACATAGTGGATCCACATAGTGGATCCACATAGTGGTGGGGGCAGGTAGGGGGATGGACATAATGGAGGGGAGGGGACCCCTTTATCCTTAGAGGAGGGGATAGGGATGGCGAGGGTTATTGATTATTTTTTGTTTTTTTGTTTCTTTTTGTTTTTTTTAGTAAATTTATTTAAAATTTTATTAAATATACCTGTATTTTTAAACAATTTAACATCATCGTAAATTTCTTTATTATAATTTTTTAAATTATTAATATCTCTATCCAATCTTGTTTTTAGTTCTTTAGCAGGTAAATAATCGTCAAATATAAAATCTTTATAATTAATAAGTTCTCCTATATATTTTAAATATTTTAGAATTTTCAATCTTTCTAAGTTAGAATTTTCTAATTTATAATTTTCTTTATAAAGATTTAAATTATAATTAAATTCTACTGTTTTTTCATACAATCGGTTTATAAATTTTATTTTTTGTTTCGTATCTAAATTTTTATTATTATTATCAGTAATAATCTTATTTAAGTAAGATTTTAAAAATTTTATTAAATTTTCATTAATTTTATATTCCACATCATTATAGTAAATAGGGTTTTTCAAATAATATTTAAATTCTTTAGTTCCATTCTTTTTATATTCAATAAATTGATTAAATATTTTTTTAAATATCTTTTCAGGTAATTCATTTAAGTAAATCATTTTAAGGGTTGGTGTATTAGTATCTATGGGTAAATTTTTTACATTTATTCTTGATCCACTCCCCTCCCTTAAAAGGAAAGGGGTCAAATTTCTCCCTTCCCCTCCATTATGTGGAAAGGGGCTTGGGGCTTCATTTAATTTAGAAATTGGTTTTGTAGTGGTATTTATATTAGAGTTATTATTGCTATTAATAAAATTAGTTGTATTGCTTGTACTTGTATTATTAGTAATTATTATATTAGTTCCTTCTTTCAATCGATCATTGTAATTAGAATCTTCCGTAGAATCACCCTGGATACTAGAAAATTTAAAAATATTGTATTCTCCCAATAAAGTATTAATTCTGTCTGAATATAAATTTAATAAAATAAATGGAGTTAAAACAATAACAATTAATAAAAGAATTTTTAAAGGGTTGATCTCATTTTTATTAATAATAAATTTTTTATTTATAATTTTATTAAAATAAAATAATAAAATTAATATACTTGTAATATTAGTTAAATAACTAATTAACATTCCCAAATCATAATTAATAATAAATATATTATTAGTTAAGTTAATTATGAATAAAATAGAAATTGATATAAAGAATAAATTTAAGATATAAAAATATATACATATAATTTTAATGTCTTCTATATAATTTTTCTTTTTTTCCGAATAAAAAAATGGAATACCTTTAATTAAAGCAAACATTCTAGTTAAAAGATTAAATTTAATATAACATAGATATATAGTAATAAAAAAGAATGTTAAAATTTTTAACGAAAAATGCATTTGAAAAAAAATATCTCCTTCCCCTCCATATAGTGGAAAGGGGCTTGGGGCAATAGTAAAATTATAGAAATAGTCTAAATTTTTATTGAATAAAAATGTAATTAAAGCTAAAAGGATTACTGATAAGATTAAATATTTACTACTTTTAAATAATAATATATTTAAGCGATTTGATTTATAGATAATTAATAAATGTTTTTTTATTATATTAATTAAATTTGCAATATTTGTATTAAATATTGATAAGCAATCTAAGCTATAAATTCTGTTTGTTAAGTTTTTCATTTTAAATTATGTTATAAGATTTGGTTTTTTTTAGGCTATTTTTTTAAATAAGTTTTTCATTTAGTCTAAACACTAATAGGTTTAATCTAAATGCCTTAACTATCTTAATATATCTAAAATATGAATTTTTATTTTAATTAAGAATTTCTATATTTCTTTTATATAAAGTTTTTATTTTTAAATTAAGAATTAGTATATTTCTTTTTATATATAAAAATTTTTTTAGACTAAGAATCAATTCATTACTTTTATATAAAATTTATTTTTTAGATCAAATTTTACTTATTTCTTTTATTCTTGTTTAAAGAATAAAATTAATTGAAATTTAATTAGAAGATGGATTTCAATCTATTCCTTTTCATTATTATTGTATTAAGAGTTTTATTGCCTCTTTTCTCATATTTGTTTAATAATATAATAATTTATATTTCTTTTAACCCATCTACCCACTAACCATATTTTTCATTTTCATTTTCTTCTTTTATTTTTATTGTACAAAGAAATTCATTCAATTAAAATTTAATTCGAAGCCCCGCCCCTTTTTTTCCACTATGTGGTATCCCATACCACATAGTGGTTGCGGAGCAAGGGGAGAATAATATTAATTTTTTTATATAATTAATTTCCTCTTATAATATAAAATTATTTATTGTATCTCTACAATAGTAAAATTTTACTATTGTAATAAATTTTATTTTTTAAATATAAATATTATTTAAAATAAAAAAATATAATCCCTAACCAAATCAAGCCCGTCTTCCTCCATTTTTCCACATAGTGGATCCATTTTGTGGATCCACTATGTGGTTGCGGAGCAGTGGGTAGGACGGAGGGAAAAAAAAAAAAGAAAACAAAACAAAACAAAAGAAAGAAAAAACAAAAACAAAAAAATATAAAATTTAACCTTATATCAATATAAAAATTTTAACAACATTTTTTTCAAAATTTTAAATTATTTACCATTATCAAATCATCAATATATAAAAAAAAAAATCCCTATCCAAAATTATATATCGTTTTTTCTATTTTTATTTCATTTTTTTTTTTAATTTAGTTTTTATAAAATAATTGTAAAAATAAATTTGTTAAAGGTTGATTACCATTCTGGATTAATAATATTAATTCCCTTTAGCTCAAGCCCCAAAGGGGTATGGTGTATTTACTCTTGATAGAAGAGGAATAATATCTTATCTTCTAAAATAGTTCTAGATGATGAAATATGAGGTGAAGAATTAGATGATTTTAATATTTTATTGTAGAAATTTAAATAAATTTTAAATTAAGCCCCTTTAAAAAGGGAGGGTTCCTTTCCCCTCCATTATGTGGTAAGGGGTCCCCTTTATCCTTTACCCCTACCTGCCCTCACCACTATGTGGATCCACTATGTGGATCCACTATGTGGATCCACTATGTGGATCCACTATGTGGACAAAGGGGTAAAGGAGGACAAAGGGGAGGGGGTTAAATTAATTATTACTTTTTTTTTATAAAAATAATTAATTAGAAAAATACTTAATATTTAAGTATTTAAATATTTAAATTTTTAAATATTTTATTATTTAAAATAATTTAATCAAATTAAATAGTATAAAGTAAAGCTGAAGTAGAAATATGAAGATGATTCAATAAAACATTAGGTAAAATACCAAAAATAATCGTTGGAATTAATAAACTAATTAAAAGTGAATATTCTCTTCTATTAATATCTTTTAAAATAGGTAGATGTGGAGAATAAGATCCATAAGATAATCTATTGTATAGGAATAAAGAATAACAAGCAGATAATACGATACCTGTAGCACCTAAAATTGCTATAATAGGATTTTGTTGCCAAATACCTATTAAAGATAATTGTTCACCTAAGAAATTTAAAGTTAGAGGAATACCAGTATTAGCTAAAGTGAAAATACAAAATAATATAATAAATACAGGCATATAAATAGCTAAACCTCTAATATAATTAATAATTCTTTGACCAGTTCTATCATAAATAATACCACCCACACAAATAAATAAAGCTGGACTAACGAAACCATGTCCAATAGCTAATAAAATAGCACCTTCTATTCCTTGTATTGTATTTGAAAATAAACCTAATATTAGTACACCCATATGTGCAACACTACTATAAGCAATTAATCTTTTAGTATCTTGTTGTATTACAGTAGATAATGAAGCATAAATAATAGTTATTACAGCAATAGTTTGAACCAATGGATTAAAATAATTAGTAGCATCAGGGAAAAAATTTATTAATACTCTAATGTAACCATAAGTAGCTAATTTTAAAATTGTAGCAGCCAATATTATAGATCCTGCTAAAGGTGAATCACTATGAGCTTTAGGTAACCAAATGATAAAAGGATATAAAGGTGTTTTTACAGCAAATGCTATAAAAAATCCTAACCATAATATTTTTTGAGTGTCTAAATTTATTTCATATAAAGAAATTAATTGAAAATCGGTTGATATTATATTACTATATATACTTAATATACATAATAACATAGGTAAACTTCCTGCTAAAGTATATAAAAATAATAAAAATGCTGATCTAAATCTATCTTCTCCATGACCAAATATTACAATAATTATAAATAAAATAGGTAATACACTTTCAAAAAAGATATAAAATAATAATAAATCTAGAGATACAAAAGCACATATTTGTAAACTTTCTAATAATAAGAAAGATATTAAAAATAATTTTATATTTTTATTTATATTTGTATAATTAGATAATAAAGCTATTGGTGTAACAAATGTTGTTAATAATACAAAATAAAGAGATAAACCATCAACACCAAAATGTAAATGACAAAAATTTAATTGATTAAATTCAGATATAAATTGATATTGAGTTGTATTAGAATCAAATTGATACCATATAAATAAAGAGACAAAGAAATTTATTAGAGAAGTTGTTAAAGCTATTTTTTTCATTTTAGAATTTGTTATTAAAGATACATATTTATCTTTTCCTTCCCCTTTTCCATTAGGATCACCATTATAGGAGGGGACTGGAGCTAAACCAATTGGTAGCAATAATAAAGAACCTATAATAGGAATTAATATTAGTAAAATGACCATGATTAGTTTTTTAAATTTTTTTATTTGTTTAATTACTATAAAATTTTAATGGAATTAAATTATTTTAACCTTGTTTTTTTTATATAATTATATAATATTATATTTATATTTTTGTTTATTTCTTTCTTTTTATTAGTATATTTTTTAAATTTTCTAAATATTTATTAATTAATATTAAAAGCCCCGCCCCTCCTTTTTATCCTCCGCTCTAACCATTTCCTGCGGCCTGCCCCTACCACTATGTGGAACCACTATGTGGAACCACTATGTGGAACCACTATGTGGAACCACTATCCACAAAATGGAGTGGATCCCGTATCGGGACAAAGGGGTCCTTTCGGTAGCGGAGCTAGCGGAGCAAAGGAGGACTTAGGGAAAAAAGGGAGGGGATAAGGGTTTAGGATTTAGGGGAGGGGAAATAAATGCTTCTCTAAAATTTTAATAATATTTAATCATGTTTTAATTTTTTTTTTATAAAAAATATTTTTATTATATTTATATTATCTATGAATATTAAGATAAATATCTAATTATATTTTGTCTATTTAAGAATAACTTAAAATAATTAATTCATTTTTATATTTAATATTAAATTCTATCTTTAAATTTATTTTATATCATAAAAAATTTTTTTCTATAATTTTTATTTTTATTATTTTATCTTTTAATATAAAATTAAGTAAATAGTAAAAAGGTTAACCTTTACAATATAATTTTAATTAAATATTAATAAATTTAAGATATATTATTATATAAATACTTCCATTTTTAATTAATATTGTATTATTAAGTAGAAATATTAAATTTCTTTTTCTCTTCTTTTGTTTTTTCTTTCTTTTTGTTTTGTTTTGTTTTTTTTAAGTAAGATAGAAAAACTAGTTCTTTAATAAATAATTATTATTAATTATTACTTTATTTATATTTTTTTATATGGAATAGTTTAACTATTAATAATTCTACTATAAATCTACTTTTAATTTTTTTCTAAAATTTATATTAATTTATTAAAATTTTCAATTGTGATCCTTATCAGATTTGAACTGATCCTAGCTTCTTGAAGGGGAGCTGTACGAACCACTATACTAAAGGATCTTTAAATTAATTTTTTTTTTATTAATTTTTTTTTTTTAATTTTTTTAATTTTTTAATTTTTTTGTTTTTTAATTATACGAACAAAGAGACTCGAACTCTTAAGGGATACCTCCCACTTCTGCTTAAGAGAAGATTGTTTACCAAATTTCAACATGTTCGCTATAAAGATAAACACATATAAAATATAATTAATATTAATAATTAAATATTAAAAAATAAATAGAATATAGAAGATAAAAAATAGAATATAGAATACCAAATCATTAATACATTAATGAATTTTATTATATTTAATTTATTACTTTATAATTTCCTTATATATCTATTATTTTAAATAATTTTATTTTTATATTTATTATTTATTTCCCGTCCTTCGGCCTTCGGCCTTCGGAGGGCTTGTTTATCTTTATTTTTTTTTCTTTATCTAATTTCTAATTTCTAGTTATTTCTTTATTTTATTTGATTAATAATTATATAAGAACTTATTTTTTTAAATAAATAATTATTAATAATTATATAAATATTTATATTCTAAATAAAATAATATTAATAATATAAATAGAATTAGTAATATTAATAATAATTGTAATAATATAATTAATTTTTTTTTTTTTTATATTATAATTAGGTTTAATTAAATATAAATAATACGTATAATTATCTCTAATTATTCAAGAAATTTATTTTTAATTTTATATAAATGTTAATAAATAATATCTTTTTTAAGGCCTTAAGAGGGTTCGAACCCCTGTATAAAGTATTAACAGTACCTCGCTTAAACCACTCAGCCATAAGACCTATAAAATTTGTTTAATGAAAAAATAAATATTTATTTAAATTTTAATTGTTATTAAAAAAACAAAAACAAAACAAAAAAACAAAAAAATTTTTGTTTTATATTATTATACCTCTTTCTTTTATTTTTTATAAAAACAAAACAAAACAAGCCCGTCCTACGGATTATGGAGGAAATAACATAAAATAAATAGAAGAAAGTAGATATACACGGAAGGCGCGATTCGAACGCGCAATATCTCTCCAACCCAAAAGGAGCGACTGGCCAATTTGTCATCTTCCGTTAATTAAAACTATTCTTATATAATAAAAAATTATTATTTCGTCTTCGTCTAGAAATATTTATTATTTTAAATTTATTTAAATGAAGTTATTTTTTACTTACTATTCTATTTGAACGAATTAATAATTTATGATAAAATTTTTATTAAAATTAAGAATAAAATTTTTAATTAGAATTTCTAATATAAGTAATATTTCCTCTTTATTTTGACTATATATTTTATTTATATAAAAATATATCAAAATATTGGTATTATACAGATTATTTAAATTAAAATAAATAAATAAAATTTATTTTTGTTATAATAACGGACATTGTGAGATTTGAACTCACGACTTTTGTAAAATACTCGTTTTCAAGACGAGCGCCATAAACCAGACTCGACCAAATGCCCTTATTTTAAAAAATTTTTTTGTTTATAAATTAATTTTTCTTATTTTTTTATTCTCTTTTATAGAATTAAAAATATTATAAATTAAATAAAAAATATTATTTAAATATAATTTAATTAAGACCTAAGGGATTTGAACCCTTATGATATCCATTATGAGCGAACTGCATTAACCCTTATGCTAAAGTCTTTATAATAAAACAAATAAATAATAAACTAGAAATAATTCTAAAATTAATAATAATACGTAATAATATGTAATTATATTAAATAAAAAGAAAAAAACAAAAACAAAAAAAATGATATTATTTAATAAATTTTAATTTGTCTTCTTTTTATTCATTAATATTAATTAAATATTTAATTAATGTAAAAATAAAATTTTAATAGATTTTTCTAATGAGAATAAATTATAATTATTTTATTTTTATGTACAATAAATATAAAAATGATTTAATTCAAATTATTTAAATTAATAAATTATTTAATTTTATATATTTTTGCCATTGCCATTGCCATTGCCATTGCCATTGCCATTGCCATTGCTATTGCCATCGCCATTGCCATTGCCGAAAACTGGAATTGAACCAATATTTAAATCTTACAAGGAATTCGTTTTACCATTTAAACTATTTCGACCTTTTTTATTAAAGATCTTAATAAAATATGACCATTTTTTTTTGTTTTTCTTTTTTTTTTTTTAAGAAAGAAATTTTTATCTCTCTTAATTTTGTTAATTTTTATATGAATAAAAACGTAATTTTTTAGAATATTCATCCTTTTTATCATTATCAACAACCCCTCCCTCCTTTACCCCTTTGTCCCCTTTTACCCGATACGGTCTCCCGATAATGGATCCCGATAGTTGTTGCGGAGCAGGGGCTGGGGGCAGGCCGCTCCATTTTTTACCCGTCCACTAAGGATAAAGTGGATCCACTAAGGATAAAGTGGAGGGAGCCCTTTTTCCGTAGGGGTGTGGATAGGAGGCGAAGCGTCCTTAAAAGGAAAAGGGGAATATATTTTTAATTTAAATATTGCCTTGGGAGAGAATTGAACTCCCATCTCAATAGCTTCAAAATCGCGCTTTGACCACTAAGCAACCGAGGCTCTATAATTAAATTAATTTTAATTCTATTATTCATATCTACTTAATAATAAATTTAATTTTCTTTATATTTCTTATAAAAAGACAAAAATAATTTTCTAATTTACTATTTATTTTTATTATTTCTAATTTTATTATTTCTACATTAATAAAATAAACTGTAGAAGATTGATTTTATTAATAAGCCCCTCCCCTCCCCTTCCTTCCCTAAGTCCTCCGCTCCCTCCCCTTACCACATAGTGGATCCACTATGTGGAGGGGAAAAGGATAGGAAAGATACCTCCGCTCGGCTAACCATAACGATATTCGGGATAGGAAGGGGCAGGGGAAAGAGAATTTTTTAATTCATTTAATTTTGGAGAAAGATAGACTCGAACTATCATTTTTTATAATGCAAATATAACTGATTACCAATTATCATATTTCCCCTCCTTTCATCTTCCCTCCACTCCCCTTTACCCCTCCGTCGGCTAACCACTTCCTGCCCCTTCCACTATCCACAAAATGGAGTGGATCCCGTATCGGGACAAAAAGGTCCTTTCGGTAGCGGAGCTAGCGGAGTAAGGGAGGTATTCGGGATCCCGTCCTTTTTCCATTAGGGACGGGGGTATGTGGAAAAGGGAGCCCTATTCTTCTATTTATTTGAATAAAGAATATTTTAATTTAATTTTATAATATTAATTTTAACTATTTATTTTATTTAATTTTTATCATAAATATAATTCTATTTATTATTTTTTATATTTTTTTTTTTAATTTACTCTTTTAATTAATTTAATTATAAATTAATAATAAATAAAAATAATTTAAAATAGAAAAATAAATAAAAAATTTATTTTTTTATTTTAAATAAAAAAGGGGATTATTTTTATATTATATATTTTATATGTCTTCTATTTTTTGTTTTTGTTTTTTTATAAATTATCTCTTTTAATATAACTAATTATTATTATTCTCCGCAGGACTGTAATAAAGAGAATAGAGAATAAATAATAATTTTTTTTATTTATTGTAAAATAAAAAAAAATTTTTTTTTTTATTTTTTAATATTAATTATTATATTTAATTATTGAGAAGCTGAATCAATCCAAACTAAGAAATCAGAAGAAGGAACTGCTTCAACTACTATAGGCATAAACCCATGCCAAACACCACAAATTTCAGAACATTGTCCATAGAAAATACCAGCTCTTTCATTTAAGAAAGAAACTTGATTTAATCTTCCAGGAACACAATCTAATTTTAATCCTAATGAAGGTACAGCATAAGAATGAATTACATCTGCACCAGTAACAATTAATCTAATATGACAATCCACAGGTATAATTAATTTATTATCCACATCTAATAATCGGAATTGACCTAATTCTAAATCTGATTCCGGAATCATATAAGAATCGAAATCAATAGATTCTCCTTGATCTGTCACAAAATCTGAATATTCGTAAGACCAATACCACTGGTGACCTACTACTTTAATTGTCAATGTTGGTGAAATTACTTCATCCATTAAATATAATAATCTAAATGAAGGGAAAGCAATAGCAATTAAGATTATTGCTGGTGATATAGTCCATATTAATTCTAATACAGTACCGTGAGTTAAATATTTATATGCAATTGGATTTTTATTAGAATTATAATTATAACCTATTGAAAAAATAACCCAGAAAACTGCAAAACAAATAACAATTAAATAAAATCCAATTGTATTATGCAATGTAACCAGACCTGTAAAAGCTGGTGCAGCACTATCTTGAAATCCTAATTGCCAAGGTTGAGCAGCATCGTTAAAAATATTATTAAAATTATTAAATAATATCATTTTTTATATAATATTTTTCTATCGATCTTAATTTACTTTATTTCTTATTTTTTTGTTTTTTTTTATTTGTTTTGTTTTTTTTTTCTTTCTTTTTTTCTTTCTTTTTTTAAAATACATATAAATTATAAATATAATATATTTATATATTCTCTTTCTAATTAAAATAAAGATGAAATTAATTACTCTTTATTAAAACAAATTATAGAATATAAAATATAAATAGATATTATTGTAGAATAAGAGATTAAAACTATTTATCTTTTTTTATAAATATTAAATAAAGGATAGATTAGATTAGATCTTTGTTAAAAAAAGAATTATTTACAAACCCCTTTTCCCTATACCACAATTCCGTCCCCTCCGCTCCACTACCTCCCCTTTTCCCTTCACTCAACTGACCTTTTATCCCCGCCCCAGCCCTTGCTCCGCAACAACTATCGGGATCCATTATCGGGAACCACTATCGGGAACCCGTATCGGGACAAAGGGGACAAAAGGGAAAGGGGAGGTAGTGGATAGTGATAAGGGCGGGCCTGCGGAGGAGTTCGGGATAGGAAGGGATGTGGATCCCCTACGGACATAATGGAGGGTCGGGGATAAAGGGAATATAATTTAATTTAATTTTAATTTTTTTAGGTTATAGAATTAATTAAATTTTTAATTTAAAATTTATTGAAAGGGAGGGGCCTGCGGAGAATATTTGTAATACTATTTAAATTTATTTTATTTTATTTTATTATGTTTAGAAATAGAAATTAATAAAAATAAAAAATATTTTAAATAATTAAATAAAAATAAAAAATAATTAAATGCCTCTATATAAAAATAGTTTGCATCTTAAGATTGTACTTTGATGTAAGATTCTTATATATTTATTTCTACTTTCTACTTCTTCGATGTAAATAGTAATAATTTTTATTTTTAAATAATTATATAATCTAAGGAATAGAGGGATCGAACCTCTCTCTGTAAAGTGTAAATTTACTGCTAAAACCACTCAGCTAATCCCTTTTTTCCCTTTCCCCTTTCCCCGCCACTCCATTTTTCCTTATCCCCGCCCCCAGCCCCTGCTCCGCAACAACTATCGGGAGACCGTATCGGGTAAAAGGGGTCTTTTCGGAAGGAGATATTCGGGAAAGGAAGGGCTGGGGCGGGTAAAGGTAGGTGAAGGGGGCGGGGAATACGGATTAAATATATTTGTCTTTTTTTTTAATAATTTATTTTTTTTTACTATTTATTAGCGAAATCAGGAATCGAACCTAAACCAACAGGTCATGAGGCTGTTGTGCTATCCTTTACACTATATCGCATTATATTATATTATTAAAAGATTATTTTTAATTATCTTCTTTTAATTTTTATTTTTTGTTTTTTTATCTATTATATTTTTTGTTTTTGTTTTTTCTTTGTTTTGTTTTTTCTTTCTTTTGTTTTTGTTTTTTGTTTTCTTTCTTTTTGATCCCGTCCTTCCCATTCCCTCCACTATGTGGATCCACTATGTGGATCCATTATGTGGGTCCACATAATGGATCCACATAATGGAGGAGGGCTTGTTTTGTTTTTATTAAGATAATAATATTCATACTCTATAAATTTATTTTTATTATAGAAAGGTAAATATTTCTATATTAATTATTTTGTCCCGTCCCATTTTTTGGTTCCCGAATACCTCCGCAGGCCCGCCCTGCCCTTTTGTCCTCCTTTACCCCTTTGTCCCCTTTTACCCGATACGGTCTCCCGATAGTTGTTGCGGAGCAGGGGCTGGGGGGCAGATAGGGGGATAAGGGAAAAGGGGATGTAGTGGCTAGCCGAGGGAGGGGATATTTTTATTTTTTTTATATATATTAATTATTTCAAAGAAATTAAAATTTTATTTTCTATTTCTTTATATTTATAAAAATAGAAATTTTTTGTTTTTTTCTTTCTTTTTTTCTTTCTTTTTGTCTTCTTTTGTTTTTTTTATTATTTTATTTTATAAAATTATTTTTTTAAATTTAGGAGAAATAGTTATTAATTTTTAATTATATATTAATATATTTAATAGGATTTAATATTCTTTTTATTTTACCTTATTTTCTATTCTTTTTTTTAACTAAGATTGTAAAATGTAATAAAAAATAGTTAATATAGGATTATATAATAATAAAAATAGTTAATATTAAATTATTTATTTATAAATAGTAGAATTAATTTAATATTATTAATGAATTAAGCTCCACCCCAGAAATATACAGCCACAAAAAGGAATAGCCAAACTACATCAACAAAATGCCAATAAAGAATACTTGCTTCAAAACCTTGGTGATGTTGTTTTGTAAGTTGATAATTTATTATTCTAATAAATCCTACTAAAATAAAGATTGTACCAACAATAACATGTAAACCATGTAATCCTGTAGAAGCATAAAATGCTGATCCATAAACACCATCAGACATTGTAAATCCAGCTTCAGAATATTCAAAATATTGTAATGCAGTAAATAAAATGGCTAAAACAATAGTTAAAAATACACCATCGATTGCAGCTTTTCTATTTCCAGCTATTAATGCATGATGACCATATGTTACAAAAGCACCACTACTTAATAATAAAAAAGTATTAAGTAAAGGGATTGCAAAAGGATCTAAGGGTGTAATTCCTAAAGGAGGCCAAGAACCTCCAATTTCTATTGCAGGAGATAAACTAGAATGAAAGAAAGCCCAGAAAATAGATAAGAAAGCAAATATTTCACTAATAATAAAAAGTATTATACCTATCATTAATCCATTCTTTACTTGTTTAGTATGATGACCTAAATAAGTACCTTCTATTATTACATCTCTAAACCATAAAATCATTCCTAATACAGTAACCAAAAATCCTATTGTTAAAATTGTTCCACCATTATTAAACCCATGCATGTATAACACTGCACCTATAGTCAAATTTAATAATGAAAAACTTAATAAAATAGGCCAAGGTGAAGGATCTACTAAATGAAATGGAAAATGTTGAAAGTTTTTTATATTTATTTTCATTATTATATTTTATTTTTTTTATATGAATAGAAGTTAATAGTCTATTTATTTCTTTTTATACGTATAACGTAAAATTTTTATTATTATATTAATTTTAATAATATAATGAGATCTAGATTTTTAAACTATATAATAATTTTTTATCTGATTATTTAAAATTTATCATTATAATTTTTTATTTTTATTTTATAATTTTTATATTTCTATATTAAATAAATATATTTTATAATTATATTAATATTTAAAAAAAAAAAAACATATGATACTTTTATTAAATATTAATAATTTTATATTTATATTTTTTTTTTTTTTTCTTCTTTTCTTTATTTTGTTTCCCTCCTTTTGTTTGTTTTATTAATTTTTGTTTTTTTCTTTCTTTTTTTCTTTCTTTTTTAATTGTAATATATTTTTTTGTTTTTGTTTTTAATAATAATCAAATAATAAAAAACAAAAATTTTTGTTTTTTTCTTTCTTTTTTTTGTTTTGTTTTTAATAATTATACTTAAGAATTAATAATCTTTTGAATTCTTAACTTAAAAGAGGTAAAATTAGTTTAAGAGGTAAAATTACGTTTTGTGGCGACGATGTTCAGAGTTCGAATCTCTGATTTTACCCTTCTTCTATTTATAATTATTATTTAATTATACGTTTTATTCGTTATTTTATTAATAAATAATATTTATAAATTTTTATTTATATAAATAAAATATTTTATATAAAATTATTTTAGATATTAAATAATATAAAAACATTTCTACATTATACAATAATTTTATTTTAATAATTAATAATTACTATATATCTAATAAAAAATATAAACATCCTATTGGAATCGAACCAATAATCTGTTGCTCCGAAGACAACCGCTTTACCAATTTAGCTAAAGATGTAAATTAATTTATAAATTAATTTTTTTATTGGTAATTAGTTAAAATATTTTATATCTTATTTATAATGGATCTTAATAAATTTTAAATAGCTATATTTATTCAGTCAATTGATTGAAGCCCTCCGCAGGCCGCTCCATTTCCTGCCCCTACCCGTATCGGGAGACCGTTTCGGGAAAAAGGAGAGGATTATATAAAATTAATGTATTTACTCTTATTAATTTTTAAAATAAAATAAAAAGTAATAATAATAGATAATATTTTATTTTTTTAAAAAATAAAGTTATCTTCTAAAAAATAGATATTAATTTATATTAATAATATCAATAAATTAATATTAATAATATTATAAATACGTATTCTTTATATTTATATTTTAATTTTTTATTTTATTTTATAGAATATATAAATAAAAATATAATAAAAATATTTTTATTTTTATACGAATAAAGAGACTTGAACTCTTATAATTAAAAATTATGAGTACCTAAAACCCACCCGGCTACCAATTTCGGCATACTCGTTTATAATTTATTTTTTATTTATTTCCCGTCCTTCCCACTCCCTCCACTATGTGGATCCATTATGTGGATCCACTATGTGGATCCACTATGTAGATCCACTATGTGGATAAAGGGGAAAGTGGAACCACTAAGGATAAAGTGGAGGAGGGCTTGTTTTATTTTTATACGTAATAACTAATAACTAGTCACTAGTACGTAGTAACTAATTTTTTTTATATTTTTATTTAAGGAACTACAATATTTAATTTTTATAAATTTACACAAGAGTGAGGTGAATCGAACACCTACCAATGATTTTGGAGATCGCCATACTAGCCAATTATACTACACTCTTTTTTTATTTTTTTAATTTATTTTTTTTTTATTAACCTTTTTTTATTTTTTTGTTTTTATTTTAATTAGTATTTATTCTAAATAGAAAGAATATTTATTAGAAATAAAATAAGTAAAAATTCTATTATTATTTTTTTTTGTTTCCTTCTTTCTCTTCTCTTCTCTTCTCTTCTCTTCTCTTTTCTTCTCTTCTCTTCTCTTTTTGTTTTGTTTGTTTCCCGTCCTTGCCCCTACGGACAAAGTGGATCCACTAAGTGGTTCCACAAAATGGATCCACTAAGGATAAAGTGGAGGAGGGCTTGTTTTATTTATAAATTACCAAATTCTTATACTTTTAATTAAACTCTTATTTTAAATAAAATATATAAATTTAATATAAATTAACCTAATTATCTCTTTCCCTCCTCCATTCTTTCGGAGGAGTTGTGGGTAGGACGGGCTTGTAATAAAAGAATATTTATATCTTCCCCTCCATTTTTTCCGTCCCCTAAGGATAAAGGGGAGGGACTCCATTTCTCCTCCTTTACCCTTTTGGGGGCAGGTAGGGGATCCCGTATCGGGAAAAAGGTAAAGGGGTTCCCTTTACCTTAGGGTAAGGGTAAAGGGGAGGGGATAAATGGGGGATTAACATATATATAACATATATTAATTACCTTAAATAGGTTTATTTTAATAATAATATAAAAATAAATATAATTATATTAAAAATTTATTTTTTTGTACTTAATTTAGTAATATATGTTCTAATAACTTGTTGAAATGTAAATAGAGGTAAAATATATTTAGAAAATATAAATATTATAGAAAATAAAATAATAAATGTAAATAATATTTGATTAAAGAAAAAAAATGGTATTAATTGAGGCATGATAATTATATAATTTTTATTTGGCTCTAAATTGTAATTAAAAAGAACTATCTCTGCTTAATTTTAATAAAGCTTTTATAATTTATTTTTAAAATTATAATATAAATGAGATATTGAGGGTATCTTAATTAATAAAATAAATAATTAATTATTAATTAAGAAATTATATTAATTTTATAAAATAATATTAACATAAGATAATATTAACCCCCTTTTCCCTTTATCCCCTTTACCCCTAATTTAATAGGGAACCCATTCCATTACGGAATTGTGGATCCCTCTTTCGGAGGAGTGGAGGTTGAGAAACGGGACAGGCGGGCGGGAAAATAAATAGATAGAAAATTTTATATTATTTATAAAAAAATGTTTGTTTTGTTTCCCGTCCTTCCCCTACGGACAAAATGGTTCCACAAAATGGATCCACTAAGGATAAAGTGGAGGAGGGCAAGAAGTAAATAATTTTCTTCTTTTATTATTTTATTATAGTCCTGCGGAAAGTAATATTTATCTATTAATATTCTTTTCTTCTTTATTTTTATAAATATTCACTATTAAATAATAAATTTATTTTATATTTTATTTATTTTATATTTTTAAATATATATTAAATATAAATTTTTATAAAAAATAGAAAATTTTATATGCTAAAATAAATATAAAATTAAATTTAAAAGTAGTAGTAATTTTATATCAAAATATTTTTAAATTTTATTTTAAAATAATAATAGTAGTATTAGTTATTATTAATAGTTTCTATTTAGATAATAATAACATTATAAAAAAAAAAATTTTTTTTTTAGAAAAAGAATAATAAATATAAATTAATAATGAGAATATTTGAAAATAGAATTATTAATTATTTAATATGTATATAATATGTTTTATTTTTAATTTATGCCTCTTACCCTCCCGTCCCCGCCCCTAAGGAAAAGGGGAAAATAATAATAAATAATAAATTATTAATTTTAATTTTTTAAAGGATTACAATTATTTTTGTTTATTTCCCGTCCTTCCCACTCCCTCCACTATGTGGATCCATTATGTGGATCCACTATGTGGATCCACTATGTGGATAAAGGGGAAAGTGGAACCACTAAGGATAAAGTGGAGGAGGGCTTGTTTGGTTTTTAACCGTTAAGGGTTAAGTTTACAGATGGTTCTGTAATAGACCTGCAAAGTCTAAAAATTTAAGGTTCAATTCCTTCTTAACTCTATTTTTATTTATAAGGTTAAATAAATTTATATTATTTAATTTTTTTTTTTTAAAATATAATTATATTTATTATCATTCTCGTTCTCTTAGTTCAATCGGTTAGAACTGCATTCTTCTAAAGTGTTAATTTTGGTTCGAATCCAAAAGAGAATATAATTTATCTTATTATTTATCTAAAAAACAAGCCCGTCCTACCCACACCACATAGTGGATCCACTATGTGGAAAAGGGTCCCTACCCAAAAAAATGAATGGTAAAAGGGGCGGGGTTTTTTATATAAAAAAATAAATACAATTAGTTCTACAATCTATCATTATTTTATTTTTATTTTATTTTTATTTTATTTTTAGATAAAATGTATTTATAAATAGTAATTCTTCGTACTTCGTACTTCGTACTTCGTACTTCGTAGAAAGAAAATATTAATTAAAAAAAATTTTTTTTATTTATTTTTAACATTAAAAGAGGTATAAATTTATTTTATATTTATATATAAATATTAATAAAACAATTATAATTAAAGAAGGAATAATTTTCATTGGTAAGATAAGACAATTGCTAATTGTTAGGGTTAACGCCCTTAGGTGTTCGATTCACCTTTATTCCTAAGATTAATATAAAATTTTTATAATTAATAATTTATTTAGTATTATATATTAACTAGTTTTTCTTTTCTTTTTCTTTTTCTTTTCTTTTTCTTTTTCTTGAGTTGTAGTTTAATCGGAAAAACACCATTTTTTGGTAATGGTTTATACTAGTTCGAATCTGGTCAACTCAGTTATTATTAAATAAATACTTAAATATATATATAAAAATTAAACAAATTTTATAGTCAATACACCCTAGGTTCCAATTTAATTAGTTTAAAAATTATTATTTCTCCCCGCAGGCCCTCCCCTTATCACTATCGGGAACCACTATCCACAAAATGGAGTGGAGGGGAAAAGGAAGGGCCTATCCACTCCCTAAAAAGGTAAATGGAGCGGCCTGCGGAGGGATGAGATTATTAATAAAATAATTTAAATTTATAAATTTATTTTTTTTTTTTTTAGATAGGAGGTTTATAAAAAAATTATATTCCTTTATTTATAAAAATAATTAAATAATAATTAAATATTTAATGTAATTCAATAGCATCTCTTAAATAAGAACATAGTAATAATGTAAAAACAAAAGCTTGAATTAATGAAACTGCCAATTCTAAACCTATTAATGCTAAAAAGATTGAAAAAGGTATTAAAGTTAATACAGCTACAAATAGGCTACCTGAAAATAATTTATATAGATAAGTTGATAATATTTTCAATAAAGTATGACCAGCTACTATATTAGCAAATAATCGTACACCTAATGAAACTGCTCTAGCTAAATATGAAACTAATTCAATTAATACCAATAATGGTACTAAAATTAATGGTGTACCAGCTGGTATGAAGAAAGAGAAGAATTTAATACCGTGTATTGATAAAGATAAAATAGTTACACCAATAAAGATTGTAAAACTTAAACCTAATGAAACGATTCCACTGGCTGTAACAGCAAATGAATAAGGAACATTAGAGATTAGATTACCAAATAAAATGAAAAAAAATAATGAATAAATAAAAGGCAAATATATTTCACTATGTACACCTATTTGTTCTCTAACCATTGAATTTATACTTGCAAAAGAAGATTCTAATGAGAGAGACCATTTATTAGGTATTAATTTGGAATCATTATTTCCATATACATGAAATCCTAATACAATTAAGAAGATAAAACATGAATATAAAGCTAAATTTGTTAAAGTTAAATTTAAATAACCTAATATAGGTGCATTCAATCCTATTAAACTAATTACTTCAAATTGATTTAATGGCGATAATATTAAATATGACATATTAAATTTAAATTTTTTAGGCTATTTGTTTAAATAAGTTTATATTTAAAATATTTTATTATTATTTTTTATATTATATTTAGAATAATAATAAATAATTATTAAATTTTAACTATCCTAATAAATATTTATCTTTCTTATTTTTTTTAATAATAATTAATATTTATTTTAAAAAATAAAAATTTATTTTTATAAAAATAAATTAAATTATAAAAAAAATATATTAATAATTGATTATTAAGAAAAGATAAAATAGGAATAATATAATTTACGAATAATCAGATTCGAACTGATGATTTCTACTTGGAAGGTAGAAGTTATACCACTTAACTATATTCGTTTTATTCTAAGAAAGAATAAATTAAATTATTTTTATGACACTATTTTTGAAACAAGATTTAGAACAAAAGAAAAGAAAAAGAGATTCGAACTCTAAAAAATATAATTTTATGTTATTAATTATTATTTATTATATCTTCTTTATTTTTTTTTTAATTGTATCATTCTTCTTTAATTTTCTTTTCTTTTCTTTTTATTTAAAAAAGAAAGAAAAAAACAAAACAAAAAAAAAAATAACAAACATTTTTTATATAAATATATGTATTTCCCGTACCCCCCGCCCTTAAGGGTAAAAGGGAGGGCTTGTTTTGTTTTGTTTTTTTTGTAATCTTCTTTTAGCTATTCTTTATTTTTAAATTTTATTAATCTTTATTCCCTCCGCAGGCCCTTCTTTTAAAAGGGAAAAGGAAAAGGGATCTTTCCCCTCTCCCTTTCCAGCCCCCATCCTATCCCTCCTTCGGAGGTATGGAGGAAGAAAAACGGGAGGGATCCCTCCTATCCCGAATTCTGTTGTTGTTAGATCGGAAAACAAACGGGTTCCCGTTTGTGGATAAAGGTAAAGGGGACCCTTTTCCCCTCCACTCCACTTTGTGGATAGTGGCCCACTCCTTCGGAGGAATTGTGGAAAGAGGAGGTTTATTTCATATTTCATATTTCATATTTCATATTTCATATTTCATATTTCATATTTCATAGGGATGGGGACGGAGGTAAAGGGAGAGATATAAATATGATTCTTTTTTATAAAATTTTTATTAGATAAATAAATATTTAATAATTAAATCTTATTATTAAAATATTTAATAAAAAAATATATAAGGATAGCTATATTGTTCTATGTAATAATTGAATCATTTTATAAATAATAATTAAAAAATATAAATGATTAATTTAATTTTATCTATATAAATAAAATAAAATTTATTTAATATAATTAAGATAAAATACATAGGACTGAATTATATATTAAATAGCTCTTCTTAATTATAA
>Ga0137401_10000065_pt1 | contig 31831 bp, 29 predicted proteins | sample CZOMad1_1_16fung_FD_108286 | JGI IMG/M metagenome (GOLD analysis project Ga0137401, IMG submission 108286) | Vadose zone soil fungal communities from Angelo Coast Range Reserve, California, USA - CZOMad1_1_16fungal (Illumina Assembly) | ecosystem: Environmental > Terrestrial > Soil > Vadose...
CAGAAAAGCCGAAGTGAGGTCAATCAAACTGTATCCCCAAACCGAAGAATGAAAGTCAGGCAGATTGATGGGATATCCCAAAGAAGCTGACGGAATGGGCGACCCTTGCAGATGAGAGATGAGGGTAAGGCTGAGGCCCGCAAGCAGCGTGATACCGGCAAGTGCTATAAATTTCTGACCAAATCGAGAGCGAAAGCCCGGAATTCCCAGTGATACTGCAGCTCCCGCCGCGAATGCGTCGAGATGAGAAAGCGGCGAATTGTAGATTGCGTTACCGATAGCTTCAGGATCTGAATAAACCGCTGAGGTTTGCAGCTCGGTCAGGAACCGGAGCAGTGGTGCCGTCGCCAGCAGGAGATAAATCAGGATCGGTAACCGCTCGCGGCTGGTGAAATAGATGAGCATGGGCCAAAGTAGATAGAACTGCATCTCGACCCCAAGACTCCAGAGATGAGTGTACGCCTGGTCATTGTTAAACCATGGCAGGAGCCGCGCGATGTTCAGCGTCAACGTCGATAGGAAGGGAATAACTTGAGGCAATGATGACGGTTGCCGAGTCAACCAAAACACACCGGCCAGGACGAAGACATAACCAAAATAGGCCGGAAAAATGCGGAGTGCTCTTCGCCACTGAAAGACCAGGAAGAAATTCCTGGCATCATATTTCTCTTTGGCCCGCGTCAGGATGCCGGTCATCAAGAATCCTGAAAGCACGAAAAAAGTCTGCACGCCGATCCAGCCAAACTGCAAGATGCCCTGCCAATGAAAGCACATGACGCCGAACACACAAAGGGCCCGTAGCGCATCCAGCCTTGGATTGTAATTCATCATGGTTGTAAAACTGCCCTTCCATGTAGCTCCGGCCTCCTACCGGAACGGTTAAAAGGACTTAGAGGTCCACTAAGGGTTTTGACGATGATGTAGCGGATTTATTTGGCCAAATATGAAGGGCGAGACTCGCGACTATGCGCAAGTTCCCATCGAAAACGGCTTATTCTGGCCGGGTACGCCGTCCGAGAGCCGTTTCGCCCGGCCAGTCAGCTTATTTGTCATCATGCTCACTATGGCCCTTTCTTGACCCGTCCACCGGGCGTATGCCGCGCGAAATAGCCTGCAATGAGCGATGTCGAAGATTATCCCGGGCCTAGCCGCCAACCAGCGAAGCAGGGACAAGATCCGCGCGGACGAGCGGACGAAGGAATGGTCAAACCTCCGGTCAGCCCCGGTCCAAAGAAGGGAAAATCCGGGAAACAAAAGCGAAAGCCATAGCGTGGTTGTTTGAGAGACGATGCTGATCCTACTTCGAGATCCGGATCTTAAGCGGCGTAGATCTCGGAATCGAACCAGGTAGTTTGTCGGGAAAGGTCGACTTGGGACGACGGTTTTGACCTAGGCTAGTTATTCTGAACGCGATCGGAGCAGTGGCTTCCCGGTAATTTCAACTTTCTTCAGAGTTTCCTCTACTTGGTGCAAGGCTTGATGAAGCTTGTCCGTTGATGCCGCGACTTGTCGTACCGATTTCTTGGCTTGTCGGAGATTGCGCCTGAAGGAGGCTGACTTGGTCGGTAAACGCTTTGATAAGGGCTCGCTGGCAAAAGTTTTCCTCATACTGATCTTTCGTTTGTCTACCAATTGCTGGATTGCGAATTCTCCGCGTAGCGGATAGTCTTCCTTAGCTGCGATAACCGCAGCGGTATCGGAAAGTGTTTTCTCGGCTCATGATTGCGAGAATGCCTCGTGGCTGAGGATCGCTACCGGCGGGCAATACATTCCAGCTATTGGCACCATGCATTTGACGGCAACAGACATTCCTCTGTCTTTCTTCTCCCGATTGGCCGTGGCCTTATCTCCGGCAGAAGATGAGTAACGATCCAGAAAGAGTAAACGGCGAGGTCGCGCCTGCGTCGCCAGGGGTAATCGCTCCCTCTCGAGTGGTCGGAATCGGAGCATCCGCGGGTGGGTTGGAGGCCTTTTCTGAACTTCTCCGGCATCTTCCTAAGAATACGGGAATGTCGTTTGTTTTTGTCCAGCATCTTGAGGCGAAGCAGACAAGTCGGCTCACTGAAATCCTCTCACGAATAACGGAAATGCCAGTCGAGGTGGCCACCGACGGACAACGGATGCAGCGAGATCGAGTTTATGTCATGCCGCCGGGCCTGGACCTGACGCTGTCGGACGGCATACTCAAGCTTGAGCCGCGTACCGATACGGGCGGGCGCCATTTGCCAGTTGATCATTTTTTTCGTTCGCTCGCCCGAGAGCAGACAAACAAGGGAGTCGCGGTCATTCTTTCCGGTATGGGGAGTGATGGGACCGCCGGGCTTAAAATGGTCAAAGAGAGCGGGGGAATGACCTTTGTGCAGGACGAGCCGTCAGCCCAGCACCAAGGCATGCCACGCAGTGCGGTCGATTCCGGTGTCGTGGACGTCATTGCGACGCCCGGGAAGATTGCGGAGGAACTCGGGCGTTTGGCTCTCAGTCCGACTTTCAAAGTTGCGAAAAAACGTCCTGGCTCCGAAAATAGTCTCAAGAGCATCTTTATCCTTTTGCGGTCGAGGACGGAAGTAGACTTTAGCCAATATCGGAAAACAACTGTTCGCCGGCGAATCCAGCGCCGGATGGTGGTTCATCGGCTCGAAAAGCTGGGCGATTATCTGACATTTCTGGAGCGTAATCCAGACGAAGTGGAAGCGTTGTACGAAGAGCTGTTGATCCATGTGACCAACTTTTTCCGCGAGCCGGAAACATTCGAGGTCCTCGCGACCGTAGTCCTTCCCAGGCTTTTGCCAGAGCGGGTATCAAATGATCCGATTCGGATTTGGCTGCCTGGCTGCTCGACCGGGGAGGAAGCCTATTCGTTGGCGATTGTCGTAACGGAATTTTTCGATGGCAAGCAGGAGCCGCCCGGAATTCAGATTTTCGCCACTGATGTGAGTGACCGGGTGCTAGGAATCGCGCGGAAAGGTAGCTTTGATCAAAGCATTGAGTCCAATATCTCTAAAGAACGGCTGCGGCGGTTTTTTTCCAAAATTGAACACGGCTATCAGGTCAAAAAGCAGATTCGGGATCTCTGTGTTTTTGCACGCCAGAATGTGCTTCGTGATCCTCCGTTTTCCCGATTGGATCTCATTAGTTGCCGGAACGTACTAATTTACTTTGAGTTGGCCGCGCAAAGAAAATTGATCCCGTATTTCCACTATGCTCTGAAGCCCGGAGGATTCCTCTTACTGGGCGGGGCAGAAACCGTGGGCAATTTTTCCGATCTTTTTGAGCCGGTGGATCAGAAGACTAAACTATTCTCCAAGCGATCGGTCCGGAGTCCGTACCTGATGAGGATGGAGGGCGGGCTTCCCGACCCAACCAGCGCCGATGTTTTGAGAGATTTCGCAGCGCAGACCCCCCTGATTCAACCCCATCCTCTGCGGGAGACAGACCAACTGCTGATGGCCAAATACTGCCCGCCGGCCATCGTGGTGGATAACGGAATGAGGATCGTCCAGTTTCGCGGAAATGTGGCCCCTTTCCTCGATCCCGAGCCCGGCGAAGCTAGTCTTGATCTTTTCCGAATGGTACGAACGAACCTGGAGATACCCCTGCGTTCATTGCTGGCCGAAGCTAGGAAGGAGGAGCGGCCGGCGCGCAAAGAACGGATACTAGCCGAGGGGAGCGGGCTAGCTACTTTTCTCAGCATAGAGGTGGTGCCTATGTCAGTCTCCGCGACCCGCGAGCGCTGGTTTGTCCTACTTTTTGAAGATAGCCACGTGCCGCTTCAGGAGGTGGGCTCGCCGTCATCGAAACGACCCGGGAAGAAAGTGAAAAATACTCGAATCTCCCAGATCGAGCAGGAACTCGCTACCACGAGGGAGCATCTGCAAACGCTGATCGAAGAGCAGGAATCGATTAATGAAGAACTCCGCTCCGCCAACGAGGAAATTCAATCCAGTAATGAAGAACTCCAGAGCACCAATGAAGAGCTTGAGACGGCCAAAGAGGAACTGCAGTCCACCAATGAGGAACTGATCACGCTCAATGAGGAGCTCAAGAGCGGGAATGTGGAATTGAGCGAATTGAACAACGACCTCACGAATTTGCTGCGGAGCGTCAACATACCGATCGTGATGGTAGATCGAAATCTGCGTATTCGTCGGTTTACGCCAGTGGCGCAACGGACTCTGAAATTGATTGCTGGTGATGTTGGCCGAGTGATTACCGATTTGCGGGCCGATGTCGAGATTCCGAAGTTGGAAGAGTTGGTCCATGAAGTGATGGAAACGCTCAGCTCGAAAGAAATAGAAATACAGGATCGCAACGAACATTGGTACCGTCTGCAGATTCGGCCTTACGAAACTGCTGATAACAAGATCACCGGCGCGGTCATGATTCTATTCGATATCAATTCCAGCAAGCGGGAGAACGATCAGAGTAAGCGGATGATCAGTTATGCGCAGGCTTTTGTTGAGACGGTGCGTAATTCTGCTTTTGTGCTCGATAGCAAGCTCAAACTCGAGAAAGCGACTTCGTTCTTCTATGAGAAATTCCAACTAACGCCGGGAGAAACCGAGGGCTTAAGCATTTACGAGATCGGGGATGGGCAGTGGAACATTCCCGCGGTGCGGACGCTACTCGAAGAGATTCTGCCCCAGAATTCCAAAGTGGAAGATTTTGAGATCGATCATGAATTCCACCGAGTCGGTCGGAAAAGAATTTTCTTGAATGTGCGACGCCTGGAAGGACAAGATTCCGAAGATAGCGTGATCCTAATTTCCGTTGGCGATAGCTAGTCGGTTCTGATAAGACTAAGTGGGAGCTCGCTAAAAGGTGTGACCATGCAAGAGACTGGCAGAGCCGGACTGCAACGTCGACCGCAATTGCTGGGGGAATCATTGGGAGCGGAAAAGTTGTGGTCGGAGCATTTCGAGGCATCGCTTGCTGCTGAATATAAATTGTCGCCAATTGCCCACGTCACGCTTGACCGGCATGGCTGCATTTGCCGGCTCAATTTGGCTGCCGCCAACCTCTTGAAAGGGGACCAGTTCCAACTTCTCAATGTGCCATTTCTGGCCTTCGTTGAGAGATCCCATTGCCGGGCCTTTCTTGACCATTTAGCAGCCTGCATTCGGCTCCGCCAAAGAGTTTCTACGGAGCTGATGTTGGCTAGTCATACCAGGAGTGCCGCCCTGGTTGAGTTACAAAGCACCCCGGGTGTTGATCAATCCGGAGATGCGGTGATTTGCCGAACCGCGATTATCGCGAGATCGGAAAGAGAATCAGTAGAGCGGGCCATATCTGGAGATCGGCAATACTACGCGGAATTATTCGAACTCTCGCCCGACGCAATCCTGGTCCAGGTGGAAGGGAAGATCGCGAGCGCCAATCCAGGGGCGATGAAGCTTTTCGGTACGGAGAGCGTGGATGAGTTGCTCGGGAAGAGTTTTCTTGAAGTCGTTCATCCGGACTCTCATGAGATGGTTCGACAGCGGATCCAGCGGGTTCAACAAGGAGAGTCAGATCTGCCGATTGTTACGGAGAAATTCGTCCGGCGGGATGGCCGGAGCGTCACCGTCAACGTAATGTCTCGACCGGCTATTTTCCAGGGCAAGCCGGCCGTCCTGGTTCTAGCACGCGATGTCTCGGAACAACTGGAGTTGGAGGAGGGTTTGCAGCGGGCGGAAGATCTTTCCGCGCAGATTCTGGCCAATAATTCGATTGCCACCGCGATTATTTCTCTGGAAACGGAACGTTTTCTAAAGGCCAATGCATTTTTCTGTAAGCTGACCGGCATTCATCCATCCAAAATCGTAGGTCGTTCATTGTCGGAGAGCGGTTGGCGTCTCACCACTAACGGGCAGGATGATATCATCAAAAATCTCGGACCACAGAGCTCGATCCAAGGTCGTGAAGCGCAAGTCCATCGACCAGACGGTGGTGTTACTGATGTGTTGGCTTCGGCCAAAACGGTCCAGTTCGGTGACGAACGCTGCGTATTATTGATGGCCCAGGAACTTACTGATTTGCACCGGCTGAAGCAGGATGTCGTCGCCATCTCGGAGGAGGAGAGGAAGCGTTTCAGCCGTGATCTACATGACAGCCACTGTCAGGATCTCACCGCGATTGCATTTTTTGCCGAGACCATCGCGGCGACATTGGATTCCAAGGACCCCGAAAGCGCCGGTCAGATCCGCGAACTCGGGGATATGGTTCGTCGGAGCGCGGAAAACGTGCATTCACTTGCTGCTGGACTGAGTTCGCAGCAGGTCGAACAGTCTGGGTTGGCGGCAGCATTAAAAGACTTAGCTACTCGTACCAGTCAGCGTTTCGGCCTGATCTGCTGCGCCAATGTCGATCGAAGATGCCAGTTTCGAGATACCGTCTTAGCGGTGCATCTTTATCGGATTGCTCAAGAAGCAACGAGTAACGCAGCCAGGCACAGTCACGCCAAGAAAATAGACATCAAGCTGCGGCTCGAAGGTGACCTCGGAATTCTGCAGATCGAAGATGACGGACACGGTTTTCCGGTGGAAAAAAAACCAAATGGCCTCGGGCTGCGAACGATGGAGTATCGTGCGGCAGTGATCAAAGGGACCCTCAACATTGATTCCAAATCGGGGATCGGAACTGTGGTCTCTTGTTCATTTCCGGCGTCGGCAGGAAATTGATCATTTTTGAAGACCAGGCGCCGTTCACCTACCCATAAGGCTCTCCCAAGTACTAGCGTCATTGTCGACGATCCGAAAGAGTCGGCTATTCTGGCCGGTCTCCGCTATGTATCCGACGAATCACCGGGTATCACCCGGAAGCCAAAAGGGACAAAGTTCGCGTACTATAATGGGAATGGGAAACGAATCAGAGATCCGGCGGAATTGAAGCGCATTCGATCCCTGGTTATCCCGCCGGCCTGGGAGAGAGTCTGGATCTGTCCGAGAGCGAATGGACACTTGCAGGTTACCGGAATCGATGCCAAGGGCCGAAAGCAGTACAAATATCATCCGAGCTGGCGAGCCGTCCGCGACGAAGCGAAATTTGAAAAGCTGCTTTCGTTCGCTGAGGCCTTGCCTAAAATCCGAGCACAGGTTGATAAAGATATGCGACGGCCGAACCTAACTCGGGAAAAGGTGCTCGCAACGGTAGTCCGACTTTTGGAAGTATCGCTCATTCGAATTGGCAACGAAGAATACGCCAAAGAAAACAGATCGTTTGGTCTAACGACGATGCGTAATCGTCACGTGGAAGTAGACGGATCGATCGTTCGATTTCAGTTTCGGGGCAAGAGCGGCAAGAGACACCTGGTCGAAGTCTCAGATCGGCGGTTAGCAATAGTTGTTCGAAAGTGCCAGGATTTGCCCGGGCAACAGTTATTCGAATATCTGGATCTAACCGGCGAAGTGGTTCCGATTGCATCTGAAGACGTGAACGATTATTTGCAGACAGTCAATGGTCAGCCATTTACCGCGAAAGATTTTCGGACCTGGGCGGGAACCGTCTTGGCGGCCATTGCCCTTGGCAAAATGGAAGAGGTGGATAGCCAGGCAATGGCCAAGAGGAATGTCGTCACCGCGATCGAAGCGGTGGCGAGGATGTTAGGCAATACCGTCGCGATCTGCCGAAAGTGTTATATTCATCCGGCGATTACTGCTAGCTATCTGGATGGAACGCTCGCTCGAACTCTCCGCGTGAAGGCCGACTCTCAAATTGCCCATCACCTGCCCGAGTTAAAGCCAGAGGAGGCAGCGGTTCTGGCGTTGCTGCGGCAGGAGTTAGCCCGGCGTTCGGAGAAGGATCGCTCTCCCAGCAGGTCATGAAGATCGCCTTATTCCACAATCCAGCGGCCGGCAGCGCCATGCTCAAGGGTAGCAAGTTAGTTCGCCAGTTCGAAAATGCCGGCTACGAAGTGCTTTATGTTTCGATCAAGGGCAAGGACTGGGAAAGAGCGTTCCGTGAGCCTATCGATCGGGCAGTTATTGCCGGGGGTGATGGGACTGTCAGTCGACTGGCTCCTTGGCTGGCCGGACGGCACATCCCTTTTTGCATTCTTCCGTTAGGTACTGCCAACAATTGCGCCAGAAGCCTCGGTCAAATGCACACGGTCGAGACTATTATTTCCCGTCTGCATTCGGCGCCGACCAAGCAGCTCGATCTAGGAATTGTTACTAGCTCTGCTGGGCATCGGATTTTCATTGAATCAGTCGGGATTGGCCTCCTGGCTATGTTTATGAGTGAAATGCGAATTCTGGAGAAGAAGAGAAGGTCTAGAATGCGATTAACTCCCGAGAGGAGATTGAATGAAGCAGTGAAGTATCTCTCGCTGCTGGCGAAAGAATTTCCTGGAGCCGATTGCGAGCTTCTCCTCGATGATCAGATCGTTGCCGGCAGCTTTCTGCTACTTGAAATAGCCAATATGGGGTTCATCGGTCCTAACCTGGAATTAGTGCCCAATGCGGATCCGAGCGATGGTTATTTCGACGTGATTTGGGTAGAAAGTGGCCAGCGAAAGGAATGGAGAAATTATCTCAAGTCGCGCAGAAAGGGCCAAAGCCTGGCCGCGCCGGTCAATGCTCGGCAATGTCAGCGAATAGTGTTTCGTTACGTGGATGTTCCGGTGCACGTCGACGGAAAAGTGTTTCTGACGATGGCGACTCCGATCAGCATTCGACCGCAATCAGGAGCGCTCGAGCTGCTTGATTTTTCCTAGATCTGCTGGGCCAATTTCACCGTTTTCTGCGGAGCAGACCTCGCAACAAAGCCCCAGGGCGCGCCTGGGAAGCGTTGGCGGGCGCCCTGGGATCATCATCGTGGTGTTCGTCTGTGTTCGTGACTTAGGCTTAGGTTGGATCTAACAAACCTAGCCGGCGCTCTTCTCTGCATTTTTTACATCCGCTGTGGAATGCATGAGCGATCTGGCATCGAGCGATTCGAATTAAGAACCTGATTGGATCGCCTCCTGCGGCTGGGCGGAGAACCCGCATCGGCGAGAGATTCCGTCGATCGCAGCCCTAAGTTATGTCTGGAGAATATCACGTTACCAAGTCTCGCCCCGCTAGCCTAGAAGAAGAGACTCGAACCGTAATCGAAGAAGCAAGAATGGTGCTTCCTGGGATTCAGGCAGTTTTTGGTTTTCAGCTCATCGCGGTCTTCAACAACGGTTTTCACAGTTTAACGCCTCCGGAACAGCTTATGCATCTGATTGCGTTAGTCCTAATTATGATCGCCATCGCTTTGATCATGACTCCGGCTTCCTATCACCGAATAGCGGAAAAGGGGACAGTATCGTCCCGATTTGTGAACATTGCTTCGCGTTTGCTGGCCTTAGCGATGTTCCCACTGATGTTGGGAATGATCGCTGATCTATTCCTCGTTGCACGTCTTGTTCTTAATAACGTGACCCTCAGCATTGCAATCGCTGCGGTGTTAGTATTCGTATTCTTCGGGCTCTGGTATCTGTTTCCTTGGTCTGAACGCCGCTTCATCCGAGACGGCTCGAATCCGGTGGGGGAACAATGAGGATTCACCTAACAGCTCTTGGCGCAGATTGGCCGGCCGCAACCGCTGAACCCATGGAACAACACGGAAACAGATCGCTGGCTGCACCAGCAACCCGCCAAGATGTAGAATGACAACGTCCGGACATTCTGGAAGGTCTGAAACGGACCCTTTGACCAAACCGGGCAAAAGTGTCCGGCCGCGAACAGGAAAACTTCCCGCCCGGAAATCAGCTTCTTGGATCGGTAAGATTCTTAAGGTGCTTGGCCCGGGTCTCATCACGGGTGCAGCCGACGACGATCCCAGTGGAATCGCCACCTACTCCAGCGTGGGCGCGCAATACGGTTATGGGATGCTCTGGACGATGCCTTTCGTTTATCCGTTTATGGCGGGAATTCAGGAGATTAGTGCGCGTCTCGGACGTGTCACCGGACGAGGAATTGCCGGCAATATGCGCCAATTCTATCCTCGATGGCTCTTGTACATATTAGTCGGGTTACTGTTATTTGCCAACGTCATCAATCTCGGGGCGGATATCGGCGCGATGGGCGCTGCAGTTAACTTGCTGGTGGGCGGTCCAACCCTTCTCTATTGCTTTTTGCTGGGGACGGTTTCCGTACTTCTTCAGATCTTTATTCCATACCCGAAGTATTCCGTAGTCTTGAAATGGCTTACATTGACCCTGTTCGCTTACGTAGGCACCGTCTTCGTGGTGGAAATTGACTGGGCTCAAGCCATCCGCGGAACATTTGTTCCCAGGATTTCTCTTACTCCGGAATATTTAGGAGCTTTGGTTGCGGTGTTAGGGACGACTATCAGCCCTTACCTGTTTTTTTGGCAATCCGCTGAGGAGGTGGAAGAGATGCAGAGCGCTCCGCGGGAAAAGGCCCTTAAGCAAACGCCGGGTCGAGCAACAGCCGACCTCCACCGGATCAAGATCGACACCTACCTTGGAATGGCTTTCTCCAATTTTATCGCCTATTTTATCATTCTCACCGTCGCAGTTACCCTCAACGCTCACGGCAAGAAAGATATCGCTACTGCGGCTCAAGCAGCCGAAGCCCTTCGCCCGATTGCGGGCGAGTTCGCTTCGTTGCTTTTCAGTCTTGGAATCATCGGCACAGGATTACTTGCGCTGCCGGTTCTCGGTGGTTCGGCCGCCTACGCTGTCGGTGAAGTTTTCCGTTGGCCGGTGGGTCTGGAGCGCAAAGCGAGCGAAGCGAAGGCATTCTATGCCGTGCTCGCTGCTGCGACTCTGATCGGACTGTTGCTGAATTTTACGAAGATCGATCCGATCCATGCCCTGGTGTGGGCAGCTATGATCAACGGAGTTATAGCCGCGCCAGTAATGTGTTTTATGATGCTCATGGCCAGTAACCGTAAGATAATGGGCAAGTTTACGCTTCCGCTATACCTCCAGGTTCTTGGATGGGCCGGAACGGTGGTTATGGCTCTCGCGGCTGTCGGAATGCTGCTGCCTGGGCAGAATGGCAAATAGCGCTGGCAACGCTAATACCAATCCATCCGGCTCACGCAGCGCGAATGTGAGATACAATGCAACTCGAAACCCTCGAAGATCTCTACATCCACGAATTAAAAGACTTGTACAGCGCCGAGAAACAACTCATCCGGGCGCTGCCCAAGATGGCAAAAGCGGCCAAGAATGAACAGCTTGTAGCCGGTTTTCAGGAACATCTTGAGCAGACCAAAGAGCATGCCGCTCGGATCGAAAAAATACTCGGCGATCACAAACAGTCCATGCGAGGACCTAAATGTAAGGGCATGGAAGGCATCATTGCCGAGGGCGGCGAAATGATTGAAGAGGAGGGCGATCCGGAGGTAAAGGACGCCGGTTTGATTTCGGCCGCTCAACGGGTTGAGCATTACGAGATCGCAGGTTACGGCACCGCGCGGACCTACGCCGAAATACTTGGTGACAAAGAGGGGGGAAAGCTTCTTCAGATGACACTCGGCGAGGAAGAACAAACCGATCAGAAGCTCACTAAATTAGCGAAATCTTCGATCAACGTTGCAGCTGCACGGTAGAGCGCGCTTCGCGAATATCAAATAGCCGATAACGCCGGGAGCGACAAATGCGGTGGTCGTCCGTGGCGAAAACCCGAAGGAACTTTACGATCTTCTCGGAAAAGGGGTCGTTGGGATCGCAATTACGGCAATTCGGACAAAACGGCAAAGACCGCGAGCTCCTGGCGTATGAACTTCCTACGATGAATCCTACGATTAGCGCCAAGGACCTTTCCAAGGAACCGCCTCGCAGCCCTCGTCAACGAATAGGTGGGTATTCAATTTTGGCCCGTACGATCGACAAAGGCCGTGCTGTTTTGAACGGAACGACCGGAGAATACCATTACAACTGTGGCCTTGATCAAATGCTCTTTGGCTTCAAGGGACTCGATCATGAGGAAGTCAAAAAGCTCTAGCGACCGGTGCCAGCGATGACGAAGTTCTCGACTGGGTCAATTCGCACGGAAGACCGAAAAGCAGTGCTGAAATTGCAGAATTTTCGAACTCGTTCGAAAAGATTCGTCCCTACGACGATCCAAAGCTAAGGCAATTGTTCGAGGAAACTTATCGTCCGCTCGGCCTGGATCCGAAGACTTCGACCATAGCGGACTATCTGGACACGGACGACCGAGTTTCATTTAAGAAATAGGTTTTTGCGTCGTGCGGCATGCCTCGCTCAATCGTTAGCCGATAAAGCTATTCGCGCGAAAAGTGTGGCTCCCGGACCCGTCTGGACGCTTTTGATTCCTTCGACCGTGCCTTGCAAAGACGTGGCAAATTTCGGAAAACAGAGTCCGCCCGAGCGCCTCGCTCTCGCGCCGACGCCCTGAAGAAATAAATTCGTACTTCGTCGGAAGGATGTGCCATGATTTTAGCGCGCCTCCCCCGATGAATCCTACTGCAGCATCTCATTTTGCCAAACATCTTAGAGCTCATCAGCCAACGATAACGGAAGCCTGGGTTCAGGCAGTGAAAAGCGATCCAGAAATAGCCAATTCGCGAACACTCACGCGGGCCGAATTGGCAGACCATCTTCCCGCCCTGTTTAATGATCTAATCGATTACCTGCAAACTTCGGCCACCGAGGGTACTCGTCAGCGGGTCAGACAAGAGGCTCAACGCCATGGTGATCAACGCTGGAAACAGGGTTATCGGCTGATTGAACTGCTGCGAGAACTTGGCACGGTGCACCAATTGCTGCTGCGGCACGGGCTGCGGAGCTTTCTTCAGCTGCATCCCGAATTCAGTGCGGACAGCGACGACGCGAGAGATCTGATCAGGCAATATTTCGAGGATGCGACCACTGGCTCGGTCGAGCAATACGTCCAGAATTATAACGCTCAATTGAGTGAAACCAGCCATTCTTTGGCAGAAGCAAACGATCGGTTGCTGAAGACCGATGCGTCGAGGTTGGCACTGATCCGAACCATTTCACACGATCTGGGTAACTTCCTAAACAGTTTGACCTGGGTGGTGGAGGCTTTCGGCTTTGAGTCGGACGAGGCCGAGCGCACCAAAATGCTTGAGGTTACCAAGCGCAACTTGGCTGACATGAGTTCGCTGGTTCGCGAGTTAACCGATTATTCTGTCCTGCTCGCCGGAGACGTGAAAGCAGAGTTTGAGCAGATTTCCTTATCTGCTTTGTGCGAAGAAATTAGGGAATCCTTGTCTCCCATGGCTATCGCGAATGATCTGGCCTTGGAAGTGGACAACAAGGCTGGGCCGGAGACGGCGTGGACTGACGCTCGAAAACTGAAGCAGATCATCGCCAATCTGGTTTCTAACGCGATAAAATATCGCCGGCGAGATAAGCCGGACGGATTTGTCAGGCTGGTTTTTGATTCTGCTGACCAGGAACATTGGCAATTAACAGTTACGGACAGCGGTGTTGGAATTCCGCAAGAAGATTTGCAGAAAGTGTTTGAGGAGTTTCAGCGAGGTGCTCCGAGCGAGAACATCCAAGGAGCGGGACTCGGTTTAGCAATTACCAAACGTTTGGTCTTGCTTTTGCAAGGCGAAATCAGCGTGTCATCCGAGGTCGGGCGGGGAACTCAGTTTGTCCTGAGGTTTTTACGAAGGTTTCCGCATCCATCCTCTTCAACTCGCTCTCGTCAGTAAGGTCAAGGCGCAGAGGCGTGATCGATGTGCGTCCGGTTTCCACCGCCCAACGGTCTGTGCCTTCTTCGGACTGCTCGACCGGAACAACCGTAAACCAGAAATGCTCGCGGCCCATCGGATCCGTGTCACGTACCATCTTGCCATCGTATCTGCGGACAGATTGCCTGGTCCAAAGAATGCCTTTTGAATCTGCCGGAATATTTATGTTCAGCAGTTGCGGTGATGACTCGTTGATCACGAGCCCGAGAGCTTCTTCCACATGTGGCTGCAATCGTTCAAAATCTGGCTCTTCGTCATCAGCCGGTGTACTCACGGCGATACCGCGCACACCCAATAGAACTGCTTGTTTGGCAGCTGCCAACGTTCCGGAGTGCCAGGTTGCGCTTCCCAGGTTGGTACCCAGATTGACCCCAGATAATACCAGGTCGGCGCCGCCCCAGAAATGAAGACCTAATGCAACGCAATCCGCCGGAGTGCCATTGACTCGGTAAGCCTCGAAATCCTTCACCGGAGTCCGTTTGTATCGAAGTGGCCGATTCGAGGTGATTGCCTGCCCCATGGAAGATTGCTCGACGTCAGGTGCCACAATACGCACAACACCAAATCGAGTGGCCACTGTTGCCAGAGCGGCAATGCCGGGACTGTAGATTCCATCATCGTTGGAGACTAGGATACGCATATTTCAGAGTTCGATTCCCGTTCGACCAACGGACCGTAAGAAATAGCAAATAGCAAATAGCAGATAGCAAACACCGCAGGTACCGCCAGTCGCCACGAGAGGTGATCGGTTGTTGGGGAGAAATGAAGCGAGCAGCCCGGCAGCACGGGAACGACAACGCCGATGCGTCGATACGCGATTAGGCCCGGAGCGGGTTCGATCGGCGAACTATCGAGATGCGCAAATTAGAGTCCAAAGTTGGCGCTGGAAAATTCCTGCCTGCTGGGCGCAGCATTCGAGAACTCCGAGCAGCTGCTGCGACGTGTCAGGGATGCGAGCTCTGGAGGAATGCCACTCAGACAGTTTTCGGAGGCGGAAGTGAACGCGCCAAAATGATGCTCATTGGAGAACAGCCCGGAGACCAGGAAGATTTGACGGGGATTCCGTTTTCCGGGCCAGCCGGTCAGCTACTGGATCGTGCACTAGTCGATTCGGGCATTGACCGGGAAGAAGTTTATATCACGAATGCGGTGAAGCATTTCAAATGGTTGCCGCGGGGAAAACGACGACTTCATCAGAAGCCAAACGGCCGTGAAATTGCTGCTTGTCGTCCATGGCTGGTGACGGAGATGGAGGCGATCGAGCCACGCGTGCTGGTTTGTCTTGGCGCAACCGCCGCCCGGGCTGTTCTTGGCAAGATAACCAAGATTTCAGAGCATCGTGGTGAACTCCTCGAGTCCGATTTAGGCTCTCGGATTGTTGTGACGGTTCATCCATCCTCGATTCTGCGAATCGAAGATTCGGATATGCGAAAGGTAGCAATGCGGCACTTTATCGACGATCTGCGGACGGCACGCCGGGCTCTATAAGGTTGAAGGGATGTGGACATGACGGCATTGCATCGAACCTTTTTCACGAGGTTGGCCGTTGCTAATGCTCTCTACGTTTCCTGGCGATCTCAAATAGCGTCTCCGCCCGAGACGTGCGTGACCTCATCGGGTTTCATGAATCGGTGCTGATTCGTTAACGGATCATAAACGATTACCGTAAGGCAATGGAGCTTATTCTGTTCGCTCTCCCCGCAGTAAAATTCGACCAGGGCTATCCACACGTTCTTGCCACTAATGCGTTTTTCAAAAAATGGAGTTTCGGCGTCGATGACAAGGTATGGCGGCCTATTGAGGTACTCATAGAGAGAGCTACTGATATATGCTCGAGCCGATTGTTCGTCCTGAACGAGCGAGGGCTTGCTCTGCTCATTGTCCGCCTCTGCGAACGCGCATAAGCCAAAAAACAGTAGACCTACCACAATCTTCCCTCGACTTACGCCGCGTATTTGGCGTTTCGATCTAGTTTGCGGACGGGATCTCATGGGCGTGCTGGAACCAGCGCGGCAAACTCTGATCCGGTGCGTTGACACGGCGAATCATTTCCCCCTTTCACTAATTAATCGAACCGTCCAGCATTGATGGTCGTACAGAACCTGGCTGACTAGGCATGTGCCAATGGCCTGCTTCCAAGGTCGCGAAGATCCGATAGCGATTTCCTTCGCGCTTTAGACAAACATCATTCGATTCGGCGATGATAGTAGCCGGGAGGGGTCACCCGCTTCCGGTTACAAGCGATGATTTCGACGATTTCCTCTGCTAGTCGGGAGACTTTTTCAACGGCACCTTCTTCGGCGGCTACGCCATATTCTTCAAGTACAGTTGAAAGCCTTTTGAGTCCCTCGAACGACGAATTATCATACTCTTGAGATCGCGGAGTATTTCGCGATTTTCCATTTCTCTTACGGGATTTCGATCGCATGAACTTGGGGGAATACGAAAACAGCCGGATCCGAGCAGCCCACGTACCTATCGATTAACCTGTCGATTAAATACTAGATTGTTTGCGAAAGATATGAGGCCTCTCCCTGATTCTCCCGTCAGGCGAGAATAAATCTAGCCGGCGACGCCGGTATTGCTCGTTCCATCTACCGCCTGCTGCTCAGTGAATCATTTGCAATTACAGATAAATTGCCGGAAGAATCCTGGCTCCCTTCCTTATGCAACCCCTCCGAGTGTTCCTGGTCGAAAATCACGAAGACACAGTGAGATACATCAAATTGTACCTAGAGCATTTGGGCCACGAGGTCTTTATGGCACGAGAGATGGAAACCGCCCTCCGCGAGGTTCCGAAATCCAGGTGCGATGTCTTGATAAGCGATATTGGATTGCCGGACGGTGATGGCTGGCTGCTGCTGGAAAAACTCGGCCCTGATCGGCCGGCTTTTGCTATAGCGATTAGTGGCTACGGAACAGGCAATGATCAACGGAAGAGTCTCGCCGTTGGCTATAATTCGCATCTGGTAAAACCTTTCCTACCGAACGCGCTGCTATCACTCCTCGAGCAGGCGGCCGAAGAAAAAGGGAGTGCTCCAGTAGGTTAGGTGCACCTCGCTAACGGATGCCAAGTCAGTCTCATTCTCCGGCGGACACTTCATCGTCGCGATTTTTGGATGGAGGTAACAAGTCCGATCCCGTTTGCGCAATGCTGCAAGAGCTCGGTTTACCTGCAGTTCGGATTGCCTCCGGTACGGCTGAAGTCCTCAATTCCAATGAACTGTTCTCTTCTCTGATTAATACGTCCGATGTTCCTGATCGCCGGCTCTGGTTCGTAGAAGGTGTCGTGCGATATCTTAGGGAGGCTGATAGGGCAGATTGGGAAGCTGCGTTTTCCAATCGAACTCCGATTCAAATTCATGTGCAACTCAATCCGCCTAACGGCCGGCCAGTGGACTGGTTGATGTGGGCGATGACGTCGGTAACGCGAGCGCCAGTCGATCAATCAACTGTTTGCGTTTTCTTTCTGCTCACCGGGTCGTATTTTGATCGTCTCCGTCAAACCTGGATGGCCGACGGACAGGAATCGGAGCGGAATCGGATACGGGCAGCGCTTCACCAGGAGGTTGCACAACAGTTGCTCGGCGCCGCGTTCGGATGCAAGATAATGGCTGATAAGATCAGTGATCTGGACGAAAACCTCGGAAAAGAGGCGTCGGATTTGGCTGAACTTGTAAGTCAAGCTACTCAAGAACTGCACAAGCTGGTAAATCCGCCGGATGAAATAGCAGATAGCAGACACGGATAGAGTAACTGGGGCCGATAGCCGGTGTTGCAACAGGGCACAATAAACCAAGAGCACCCAGTGCAGGCCTGGAGGGGATCCGCTTCTTTCGTGGGTCTACCAGACGGCTAGTCGTCGCGTTGCCCCGGCCGTGCTATTTGGTATTTGTTATGCACGCAGCGCGTTAGGTTTTTCCGGATAATCGGATCATCCGGCACACCGATTGTCAGCCCTTATACTCTTGGGGTAAGAAGACCAGTTGCGGACGAAAAGGCGGAGAATACCTGAATGACCCGTAAGGGGGAGAATCAGTAGACCCGACCAGCGCGAAAAGGTTTGAGTTATGAATAAACTCAAAATCAAGGGTTCTTGGAATGAGTTAAAGGGTAAGCTTAAGCAGCAATACGGGAACCTTACCGATGACGATCTAGCGTTTTCCGAGGGCAAAGAAGACGAACTATTAGGACGCCTTCAAAAGAAGCTGGGCAAAACGAAGGATGAAATCCGCCAGATGATCGAAAAGCTTTAAGGTCGATGGGGGAACGGATTCCCAATCTTTAACAAATACCACTACCACGACTCACAGAAAATCCGATTGGCGCCCATTGGACAAAGTTCAATGGGTCGCCTTGTGGATCGTTCAGTAGTTACCGATTACCTTCGTTTTTGATTGCAGGTGACTAGTTAAACGGACTTATCTTCCGCTCTTACTGGATCGGCGACCGAGAATTCAATCGGCTAGCCAGCTCGTGAGTGCGGCTAGCCCGGTGGGAAAGATTCTCGTAGAGATCGGCGATCATTATCGCGACGGGTAATATCTCATCCGGGACCTTGGACGTCCGTGGCGTTTCTTAAACATGCAGAGGTATCGGAAATCGGTTTGGTTGGATTGAGGCCGGTCACGCTTCCAGCCAAGAGCCGCGGGCTACCTTAGCTTCAGAGCGCTAAACGGCGCCGTAGCTGGAGCATCGTGCAATCATGCCGCCCATACCCGAACCCCGTTCTTTTGCAGAATGGCGGGTCGCTCGCGAATTTCCGACGGCAATTCGCCTACTTGCGCGATGGAGCAGTCCGATTCGGATTCAAGGCCGATCGCCTCCAGCGCAGCCTTTTTCGCGATGCGTTGTGCCAGCTCCAACTCCGCTCTATCTTTGTTTTGTCCGCCCTGAGTCAGCGAGAGCGTTTCCGGGCTGACTTCGACAAAAACGGAGCGCTCTTTGGTCTTGTCGCTCTCCGAACGCGGAGTCGCCTGAACATAGATTTGAAACACGAAAGGAGCAGCTGCCACTGAACAAGTTTGCTCAGCCCGGTTCAGGGTACAACCGGACGCGCGTATCAGGGCGTGTCGCCAAAGGCGAATGACCGGTTACTGACTAATCGATTGATTGCTCCGGCGCCAACCTCTCAATCGGTGATTTCACGTCTCTCATCGGTCATGGCAACGACCGGTATTTCGACGATAAACGTAGCTCCGTTGCCCAGCCCAGGGCTACTAACCGTAATGCGACCTCCGTGAAGCTCGACGATGTTTTTACAAATCGCCAATCCCAAACCAAGTCCTTCAGAGGTTTCTGCCTGTTCAAAAGGTTCAAAAATCCTCGCTACGACTCCCGGTGCGATTCCTTTCCCCGAATCTCGGACCTCGACCCTGAGCAACTCGCTCCGCAGATTCATCGAACGAATCCTGATCTGGCCCCCAGGCGGAGTAAACTTGATGGCGTTCTTGAGTAAATTCCAAAAGACTTGCTGCAGCCTGTCCACATCCGCGCACAATTGATAGTTGGTTGCTTGCAGGTCGACTGAAATTAGCAGCCGATTGCTGATTAATTCCGAGGTACACGTTTCCAACACCGCCCGCAGCACTTCATGCGCATCCGCAATACCGAAACTCAGGTGAAGCTTGCCCCGACTGATTCTGGTTACGTCGAGCAGATCATCAATCAGTCGAGCTTCCAATTCGGCGTTTTTCACAATCACGCGAAGATGTTCTCGAATCGCTTCTGCTACCGTTGGATCTTCGATCAGAAGCGAACAGGAAAACAAGATGGGGGTGAGGGGCGTTCGTAATTCGTGGCTGAGCATAGCCAAAAAACGATCCTTCGCCCGGCTGGCCATTTCTGCTTTGCGTTGTGCTTCCTGAGCGGTGGCATATAGCAAAGCGTGATCGACTGCAGTGGATACTCTTCTGCCGAAATCCTGAGTTAGCGCGATTTCGGCCATATCGTAAGAACGAGCTGCGTCAGTAAGGATAAACGAAATGGCGCCAAACACATCTCCTCGATTAGCCAATGGAACTATGATTGCCGATTGAGCCGACAGAGCTTTGAGCAGGGGATAATCCTTCTGCTCTCCCTGGAATTGTGCAGTATCCATCGACAGTTTAGCAGGATCGCTAAAAATTCGCGTCTCCCCAGTCCGCATGACTTCTGCCACGAGGTAATTGTCAATCAGCTCGATTGGATAGCGTTCCCTCAAGCGAGACGCGGCATCAAAGTCAACTGTGCTCGACTGGTTGAACGCGGCCATCCGCGAGAAACTCTCTTTTTCCAACCGATCGACGATACAGATATCGGCCAGGAACGGTACTGCGATCCGGACCGCTTCCTGATAGATCTGTTCCTCGTTGAGAGAGGTCGCCAATGCCTGGCTCGCCCTAGCCAGAAATAACGCTCGTTTTTCCGAAATCTCTGCCGCTTCTCGCGCAGCCTGCTCGCGAGCCAAGCGGGCGTATTGGCCCTCTGCCTGCTTTCGCGCAGTCATGTCACGAGTGATCTTAAGGAAGCCTTCGGCCGTGCCGCTTTCGTTTCGAAGCGCGGTAATAGTCACAGCGGCCCAGAAACGAGAGCCGTCCTTGCGCACCCGCCAGCCCTCATCTTCAAACCTGCCTTCTTCTCCGGCTAACTTGAGTTCGTGCTCCGGCCAGTGTTGCGCGACTGATTCGGGTGGGTAGAAAACCGAGAAGTGTCTACCGATTATCTCGTGCGCCCCATATCCTTTGATCTGCTCTGCACCTTGGTTCCAGCTCGCTATATAGCCTTGGGCATTGAGCAGAAAAATCGCGTAATCGCGGACACCGGCAACCAGTTGATGAAACTGAGATTCGCTGAACCGCAAAACGCGTCTGAGCGACTCCTCGGAACTCGAGTTATTCATGCGGCTCCGCGAGCAATCATCTTTACCTATTTCTATTTCCCGCATTGAGCCCGGAGGCGTAGTACCAAGCTTATTCTATTCGAGTTAAGGAAAAAATGTATCGGATCTTCATCGGCCCCTTTTTACTGGTCGGGAGGAAACATCTCCATTTCAAACCTCTGTTTATCGGATACGAGACTCTAGTGAAATATTAGCCGGTGCCAAAGCCTAAGTTCCCGTTTCGTCGCGTCGATCTATCAGGTTGGTACCTGATTCCGGTGTCGGGATAAATACTTTAGCGCGCAAAAAAAATTGTTTGATTCTTGTTTTTGACAAACTGGAGAATCAGGCATCCGCCTAACTAGCGAACTCCAGTCAGTTAAGCCAGGACAGAGGTTTAATCCTTATGGGGTAAAATGCTTTCCAAGGCTTCTTTTATCGAGCCCTTCAGCATGCTCGGTGCATTCGGGTCTGATAAGACCGACGACATGAAGTTCCTTGCTTGCGCCAAAGTGATGTGTGGTGGCAAAGTCGGAACCTCCGGATCAACTTGGACATCCAAGACCACCGGCCGCGTTGCTGCCAGCGCTTCATCCCACGCCTTACCAACATCTTCGGATCTCTCCACCCGGATTCCAATCAAGCCAACGAGATCAGCATAACGCGCGAACGAAAATTCCGGAACGTGTTGCGAAACATTAAATTTCGGGTCTCCGCTTAGCGCGCGTTGTTCCCAGGTCACTTGGTTTAAATCTTGGTTGGCGAGGACCATCACTATCAGCCGCGGATCACTCCATTCCCTCCAATAGTGCGCGATGGTGACTAACTCATTGACGCCATTCATCAACATGGCGCCATCACCAACCAGCGCGATGGCCACTCGATCCGGGAAAGCGAATTTTGCCGCCACGGCATACGGGACCCCGGGTCCCATCGTGGCAAGGGTACCAGATAAAGATGCCATCATGCCGCGCCGGATTTTTAGATCGCGCGCAAACCAATTTGCTGCAGATCCTGAATCGGAGGTGATGATACAATTATCGGGCAGGCGCGAAGACAATTCCCAAAAGACATACTGTGGGTTAATTGGATCGGCGCTGTTCATCGCCCGTCCCTCCAGTACTTTCCACCATTCCTGGATTTCCTTTTCTAGTTTTTTCCTCCAGGAACGTTCAGTTTTCTTCTCTAGTAAAGGTATGAGTGCCTGCAGCGTTTCTGCGCTATCACCAACCAGATTGAGTTCCATTGGGTAACGAATGCTTAGCATGCGGGCGTCGATATCAATCTGCACGCCTCGGGCCTTTCCTTCCTTCGGCAAGAACTCGGAATAGGGAAAGCTTGATCCTACCATCAATAGCGTGTCGCATTCGCTCATCATCTCCCAACTTGGTTTGCTGCCTAGCAGTCCGATTGGTCCGCAACAATAAGGGAGATCATCCGAAATTACGGCTTTACCTAATAGCGCCTTGGACACGCCCGCACCGAGAACTTCGGCCACCTCCATCACTTCGTCGGTGGCCTGTAACGCACCTGCTCCAACCAGCATTGCCACTTTCTTTCCGCTATTCAATAGCTCGGCGGCTCGTCGGAGGTCACCCTCCTTTGGCACGACTCGGGGTGAGTTGTAACCGACTCCGGAATGAATGGTGCCATGCGCCCTGGGTGGATCCGGTACCGCCGGTGCTTCCTGCAGATCGTTGGGGAAGATGATGCACGTGACGGTCCGTTCCGCTCTGGCAATACGAATAGCTCGGTCGACCAGGTGCCGTACTTGCGCTGGGGAAGAGGCCATGTGCACATATTCATGGGCCACGTCTTTGAACAAAGAGAGAAGGTCAACTTCCTGTTGATAATCCCCTCCGAGAGCAGCACGGGCTTGCTGTCCGACGATCGCCACAACCGGTTGGTGATCCAGTTTCGCGTCGTAGAGGCCGTTCAAAAGATGAATGGCGCCGGGACCTGATGTCGCTAAGCAGATTCCAACTTCTCCGGCAAATTTTGCGTGAGCACACGCCATGAAGGCCGCCATCTCCTCGTGCCGGACTTGAATGTACTCGATTTTGTCGCCAGCCCGGTCAATCGCACCAATAATTCCGTTAATGCCATCTCCCGGATAACCGTAGATGCGCCTTAATCCCCATTCTGTGATTCTTCTAATAAGAAAATCGCTCACTGTTTCAGCCATACGAAATTGATCTAGTTGTTGACTATCTATCCAGTGGCCGCTGGCCCCTTCGCTTTGCGACATAGGTCCGAACGGCTTCAAACACCAGTTCATCCGGCGTTACGTGGGTAGCGCTTCCAGCCTGAAGCGTTGGGGCCATCTCCTCGACGATCTGTTTGACAAGTTCCTCTTTGGAAATGTTGCGACAGCACGCCTCCTCTTCGAGCCATCTAGCGTCTCCTTCTTCAAACTGAAGCTTCCCTCGATCGTCCGAATTCGCTCCCGAATTAACGTTCACACCCACAGCCGCTGTTCGATGCTGCGGTTACCGATGGATGTAGGCGGATGGCAACGTGATATCGCCGAGGACGCCGACAACGAACCCCGTTTGGGTCGGCTTGATCAGCAGATCAAAGGCGTTTTCATCAATTCCCGATTACCAATCACACCTCGCGTCCATCGCTCGCTGCTGCCCATCGCCGCCACTGGGGGTTCAGTTGCGGGGTTCGACGCTACCGGCGTTCTCGGCGTTGTCGGCGCTACCTAGCTGCTTCCAGGTTCGGATTTGTAATCACATAGGTCCGTTTATTTCTGCAATTGCGAACGCATTTGCCAGAGAACTCAACCGAAAGGACTTCTTCAATGTCACAACAATTGGCGGGAAAACGAGTCGCTATCGTCGTCACCGATGGTTTCGCACAGGATGAGTTAGTACAGCCGAAGCAAGCTCTGGAAGAAGCCGGAGCTGTCGCGGAAATTGTCTCACCAAATCGGGAAAAGGTGAAAGGATGGAAATACACCGATTGGGGAACGGAATTCAAGGTCGACAAGCAAGTGGCAAAAGCCGATCCAAATAGTTATGACGCGTTAATGCTGCCCGGTGGAGAAATGAATCCGGACCATCTGCGGATAGACAAAACGACGATCCAGTTCATTCAGTCTTTTGTGCGCTCAGGTAAGCCGATTGCTGCGATCTGCCATGGGCCGCTCACTCTCATTGAGGCTAACGCCGTTAAAGGACGCCGATTGACCTCCTATCCCTCACTCCAGACCGATCTCCGAAATGCCGGCGCGGAGTGGGTCGACCAAGAAGTGGTCATAGACCGCGGGTTAGTGACAAGTCGTAAACCGGGCGATATTCCAGCTTTCAATCGCAAGATGATTGAAGAGTTCGCTGAGGGTAAGCACGAGTCGCATCCGGAGTCAGGCATTAGCAGGTAGCCGGGAGAATCACATCCTGTTCGCCAGTAACCTCCCAGGTGGAGAAATTTCGGAACCCTTGCGGTTAGAAGCTGCGGCTAGTTAGTCACGAAGCGTGCTACAGCTCGTAGAAAAAAATCGGCAAGTCTTTTCCTAGGGTGCGTGCCGTCACCGGCAGCGCAACATTAAAAACCGGTACTCCATGTGAGGTCTTTCCCTGCGCTTTTCCGTTGTGAGCATGACCATGAAAAACGACGGAGACTTCGAACTCATCAATGGCTTGCTCTAGTCGACTCGAACCGAGAAACGGATAAATCTCAGGAGATTCTCCTTCCACCGTTTCTCGAGTAGGGGAGTAATGCAAGAGTACGACCCGTTTCGCGGATCCGACTCGAGCGAGGGCCTTTTCGAGGCACAGCGCGTGCTCGATTGTTTCTTGGACGAAATCCTTAATGATTGGTTCTCCCCAAGCATTCAACATATGAGGAGCAAAGCCTCCGCCAAAACCACAAACGCCGGCAAATCCGACGCCAAAAAATTCGACCGATTCTCCATCCAAAAGGGTCAGGCCGGTCTCTTTGAGAATCGACTTTACTTCCGACACTTTACCGGATTCAAAATCATGGTTCCCGATCACCCCGATTGCAGGTATGTGGACATAACTCTCTAGGTCCTCTGCCAGGACGGAAGCTTCCTCCGGTAAACCGTAGTCTGTGAAATCTCCGCAAATCGCCAGAATATCGGCTTTTTGTGAGGCCTCGGTGAAGAGTTCTTTCAATCTGCCCTTACAGTTCTTGGTATAGTGAATATCGCCGACGGCCGCGATTCGTATCCGTTTATTTCCGCTCATACGACTCTTTCGGTAGGAGCAAATTTATTGGTTCTTTATAAGCGCACTGTTGCGACTTGGTGCGCTCTTAAGGAGATGAAGAACGCAAGCCAACGGCTGGGTTTTTATCAAAACGTGATGGACTTGATGGCCAGAAATGGGATCGATTTTCTCGTTGGCGGCGGGTACGCTTTTGGCCACTACACCGGTCTGCAAAGAGACACGAAAGATTTCGATTTGATGATTAGACCTTCCGATGTCGCTGCAGTCCTCCGAATCTGCCAGGCGGCTGGATATGAAGCTGGGTACGCTTTTTCGCACTGGCTTGCGAAAGTCCGCAGTCCGAAAGGCGTTGTCGATATTATCTTTGGCTCCAGCAATGGATTGTGTGAGGTCGATGAAGAGTGGTTCGAAACCTCGCCGCGGGCGGAAATATTGGAGACTGTCGTCCGCCTGGTTCCGCCAGAGGAGATGATCTGGCAAAAAGCCTATGTGATGGAACGCGAAAGGTTTGATGGCGCAGATGTGGCTCATCTTTTGTTCAGCTGTTGCAAGCAGTTATGTTGGAAAAAAATGCTAATCCGATTTGGTGCTGACTGGCGTGTTCTCTTGTCCCATTTGGTTCTTTTTGGCTTCATCTATCCCGAAAATCGAGGCGTGATTCCAAGAGACGTGCTGAGCGATCTCCTCTCCCGATTTATCAAGGAAGAGCAAGATAGACCAGGCGCTGAACCGATATGTAATGGGACACTCTTATCTCGCGTCCAGTATCGGTACGACGTGACGGTGAGAGGACTCCAGGACGCGCGGCTAATGGAGAGATGCCGAATCTCCGCGGAAGAATTGAATATCTGGGATAATGCTTCTCCCGAGGTGGCGTAAAGGCTCGTCATATGATCTGATCGCGGACCACGAGAGTGATGGATTTATCTCGCCGCCCGGCAATGCAAGTACATTCGGACGGGTCGCTCTCTGCGAATGGGATCGACGCGTAGTTCGACATTTTGGAAGACCTTCCCAGTGCAGGGAGCGGCCGGGGAGTGCGGAGTCGTAAATTTAGTCGAGCCGATTCAATTCGTAGCCAACCGGCCCAAGCGCCGCCTGCAGCCGAAGTTACCTTGGCTAGCGAAACACAACTATGCCAGCAAGATCAAAAAAACAGCAGATGGCCGCCGGCGCCGCATTGGCTGCGAAACGCGGAAGACGTTCGAAGTCCAGCCTTAAGGGTGCTTCGAAGCAGATGGAAAAATCGATGTCGGAGAAACAGCTTAAGGATTTCGCTAAAACGAAGCGCAAAAAGCTGCCGCCGAAAAAACGGTGAAGGAACATTAGGATATTTTCTCGAGAAAGTCATTCCTATCCTCCGTCGCCTATCACGTGAATCCCGATTTGACGGACGATGCCTCAAATTTTTTCTCCAGGAGCGAACACGTGGTTTAGGACAATTCTGATTGCTGTTCCGTTGGTGCTCGGCGGAGCCGTTCTGGCCATCTACCGTTTGAACTATTCGTCCTATGCGACCCAGGTAGGTGTACCCGTCGACCAGCCGGTTGCATTCAGCCATCAACACCACGTTGCCGGTATGGGCCTGGATTGTCGATATTGTCACACATCGGTCGAGAAATCGGCATTCGCCGGTATGCCCTCGACTCAGACATGCATGACGTGTCACTCCCAAATCTGGACCGAGGCGCCGGTATTAGAAGTCGTTCGGCAGAGTCTAGCTATCAGTATGCCAATCCATTGGACGCGGGTTCATCAACTAGCCGACTATGTCTATTTCGATCATAGCATTCACGTTCGAAAAGGGATCGGTTGCGTCAGCTGTCACGGTTCGGTCGATCAGATGCCGATTACCTGGAAACAGCAAACTTTGCAAATGGGATGGTGCGTGGAATGCCATCGCCACCCCGAAGACGCGCTCCGGCCGGTCGCCGAGGTCTTCAACCTGAATTGGAAGCCGGCTGGCAACGAGCAAGCTCAGGGGATGAGACTCCCCGAACACCCGCATCTTCGATCCACGCAGGAGCTCACTGATTGCACTACTTGCCACCGCTAAGAGTCATGCAACAGCCAGGGAAGCAAGATCGGAATTCTCGGGTCGCAGCGATTAGGAAGATTGGGACATCGATTCGTTGCGATTCGCCGTTACGATGGAGTAGCCGCCAGCAGTTGGCTGATGATCCAGAATTCCGAGAATGGCTGGATCGGGAATTTGCCGCCGGCGCCTCGGAATTTTCTGATCCGTTGGCAAGGCGTCAGTTCATTCGGCTAATGGGGGCGAGCCTAGCTCTAATGGGCTTGGGTGCTTGCATCCGACCACCTCAGCAGAAGATTGTCCCATACCTTGAACAGCCGGAAATGCTGGTATCCGGCCGGCCGTTGTTCTTTGCGACCGCGATGCCATTCAATGGATCGGCAACCGGCATACTGGTTGAAAGCAATGAGGGCCGACCAACGAAGATCGAGGGTAATCCGTCACACCCACTGAGTGGAGGCGCAACCAGCATTTTCGAGCAAGCCTCGGTGCTGACGCTGTATGATCCAGACCGATCGAAAACGCTGACGCATGAAAACCAGATCGAAACGTGGGAGAACTTTGTTTCAGCTTGGCTGAAAGAGCAGGATCAGCAATTGAGCGAAGGTGGCCGGTCGCTTCGTTTCCTGGTTGACTCGGTCACCTCACCGACGGCGTTGTGGCAAATCAGTCAGCTGCAAAAACGATTCCCGGAGGCGAAATGGCATCAATGGGAACCGATTTCCCGAACCACAATCTTTGAAGGACATCAGTCTCTCCTGGGGGAGTCGGCTGAGCCGGAATTTCGATTGCCGGAGGCAGACGTGATCGTGGCTTTTGACAGCGATTTTCTTTTTGAGTCGCCATTCCGATTAGTGGACGCTCGAGCGTTTGCTGAAAGACGCAACTACGAGCGTTCTGATTTTTCGAATCCGAATCAATTGTTCGTTGCCGAGCCCAGTCCAACCATTACCGGCTCAATGGCGGACCAGCGGCTTGGAATCTCCGCTCACGATATCGCTAAGGCGGTAGATTTGCTAGCCAACCGTCTTGGCGTTGGGGGCGCGAATGGAATCACGCAAGATATCGCGCTCAAAAATTGGATCGACCGGTGCGCAACTAAACTTCAGGCAAGTCGCGGACACTCATTAGTTATCGGTGGATTACGCCAACCACCGATCGTTCATCAATGGGTTTTTGCGATAAACCTTGCGCTCGGCAATGTCGGTAAAACCGTGATCTATCGCAAGACCGTGCCATCAGGTTTATCCAGGCCATTTGCAACCATTGCAGAGCTGGTTAACGACCTGGACGCGGGCCGGGCCCAAGCATTGATCATCCTGGGCGGAAATCCGGTCTTCGACGCACCAGCTAATTTGGGGTTTCGAGAGAAGCTAGCGCGTGCCCGCTTTTCTCTCCATCTTTCTCTTTATCAAGATGAAACCTCCAATGCCTGTCACTGGCATATTCCACAACCCCATTTTCTAGAGAACTGGAGCGATGCGACCGCAAGCGATGGTACCACCACCATCGTTCAGCCCTTGATTGCACCTCTCTATGACTGCTATTCACGGCATCAACTGTTGGCTCTATTTCTCGGCCAGGTCCCGGCTTCGGATTATGAGCTGGTCCGTCAATACTGGCGATCAAATGGCGGATGGAGCGATTTCGAACATCAATGGCGCCAAGTTCTTAACGACGGATTATTAGCAAATAAGGCAGACGCAGTCCTCAATTACCCAAAATCGGCTACGCCGGCAGAACCGGTATTTGCAGACTCCACTCAACCAGGGAAGATCGAACTATCCTTTCATCCGGACCCAAATCTTTGGGATGGGCGATTCGCTAACAACGGATGGTTGCAGGAACTACCCAAGCCTTTTACTCGGATTACGTGGGACAATCCGGCGTTGGTTAGCCCCGCCCTGGCAAATGAACTCCAACTCGTCGATGGCGAGATTGTAGAAATCCGAAATGGCGCGGCAAAACTAGAAATTCCGATCTGGATTCTTCCCGGCCAAGCAAAGCGCACGATTTCGCTGCACTTGGGTGGTGGGCGCACCAATGCAGGGGATACTGGTAACGGAGTAGGAATCAATACCTACCAGCTACGCAAGAATGATGCGCTTTGGTTTGTTCCCGATGTCGAAGTGCGTAAGACCGGCAGGCGCACCCAGTTAGCTAGTACCCAATTGCACCATTCGATGCAGGGAAGAGATCTCGTCCAAACCCGAGCGCTTGATGAATTTGTTAAACAGCAGATTCCGAACGCGGAAAAGGCCGAGAAGCCGGAAGACAACGAGACGCTATACAATTTCCGAGTAATGCTGACGGCTGAGCATCAGTGGGGGATGGTGATCAATCTGAACACCTGCATCGGCTGCAACGCCTGCGTGATTGCTTGTCAGGCCGAAAACAACATCCCGGTGGTAGGGAAGGATCAGGTTTGGCGTGGGCGTGAGATGCATTGGATCCGAGTCGATCGCTACTATCAAGGCAAACCGGAGTCACCCAAGCTGTATCACCAGCCGGTACCTTGCATGCATTGCGAGACCGCTCCATGCGAATTGGTTTGTCCAGTTGAAGCCACCGTTCATAGCGCTGAGGGTTTGAATCAACAGATCTATAATCGCTGCATCGGCACTCGCTATTGTTCTAACAACTGCCCGTACAAAGTGCGCCGATTCAATTTCTTGCAGTTTGCGGATACTAAGACGCCTAGCCGACAGCTCGGCTGGAACCCAGAGGTGACGGTCAGGTCGCGCGGGGTAATGGAGAAATGCACCTATTGCGTGCAACGCATCCGAGCCATCGAAATTGATGCCGAGAAAGAGCATCGTCCAATAAAAGATGGCGAAATCGTTCCGGCGTGCGCTCAAGTTTGTCCAGCCCAAGCAATTACCTTTGGTGACATTAACGATGCAAATAGCCACGTCGCGCGGCTGAAGGCCAATTCGTTGAACTATGGATTGCTGGATGAGCTTAATACCCGACCACGTACCACTTATTTTGCGAAAGTGATCGGTGCGAGCTCGCCGGCGGAAACTTCGGGGAAATAAGCGCGGTATGAGTAGCCCTCTTGAATTCCAAACCCATGGAACCAGAATTGGCTCAGTCTCAATCTCCGTCAGGATACCCCGAAGAATTGCTTGGACCGGGTGAGACATTCGAATCGGTCAGTGCAAAGATCAGTGGCATTGTTCTGGAAAGAAAACATCCGCCATTCTGGTGGATCAGTTTTGGAATCGCTTTTCTGCTCTTGGTCGGCCTGTTCTATAGCGTAACCATTCTCTTTGCTTATGGCGTCGGGATTTTGGGGATTAACATTCCGGTCGCCTGGGGTTTTGCGATCGTCAATTTCGTGTGGTGGATTGGGATTGGTCATGCTGGAACGTTGATTTCGGCGATCCTGTTACTGCTCCTTCAGAAATGGCGCAACTCCATCAACCGGTTAGCTGAAGCGATGACCCTGTTCGCGGTGGGATGCGCCGGACTCTTTCCATTGTTGCACCTCGGCCGGCCGTGGGCGTTTTATTGGATCTTACCCTATCCCAATACCATGGGGCTTTGGCCTCAGTTCCGTAGCGCGCTGGTTTGGGATCTGTTCGCGGTGGGTACTTATTTTACCGTTTCGCTCATTTTCTGGTTTACCGGGTTAGTACCGGATTTGGCGACCATGCGCGACCGGGCCAAAAGTCGGTTCTCGCGTGTCGCCTTCGGAATTCTTTCCTTTGGCTGGCGCGGGTCAGCCGTCCACTGGAACAATTATCAGAACGTTTACCTCGTTCTGGCAGGTCTTTCGACTCCACTCGTCCTGTCTGTTCACAGCGTGGTGAGTATGGATTTCGCCTCCGCCATCCTGCCGGGTTGGCATACCACGATTTTTCCGCCGTTCTTTGTGGCCGGCGCCGTCTATTCCGGTTTCGCCATGGTGCTGAATATTCTCATCCCGCTCCGCTATTTTTATCGATTGCACTCATTAGTTACGTCTCGTCATCTGAACAACATGGCGAACGTCATGTTGGCCACGGGGCTAATGGTAAGTTACGGATATATCCTCGAAACGTTCTTCGCCTGGTACAGCGGCGATATTTTCGAGCAATACCAAATCATTAACCGCACGGTCGGACCGTACGGTTCGATTTACTGGGCGTTGATCCTATTTAATGTGCTCATCCCCCAGTTGCTCTGGTCGCGACGCATCCGCACAAACTCGGTATCGCTGTTCCTGGTCGCCTTAAGCGTGAATCTTGGAATGTGGTTGGAACGCTTTGTCATTGTGATTGTCAGCTTACACCGCGACTTTCTACCCTCCAGTTGGGGAATCTTTGCTCCGACCAAGTGGGACTGGATCATCTTGCTGGGATCGTTGGGCCTTTTCTTCTCTCTGATATTTCTATTTGTCCGGGTCTTGCCAATGATCTCGATCTTTGAGGTGCGAGAGATGATCGCATCGCGCAAGGGGGAAGCCGCATGAGCGCCGCGAGCGTCCGTCTTTACGGGATAACCGGACAATTCGATTCGGAGGAAAATCTGGTTGCGGCCGCGCGCCGAATGATTGCCGAAGGCTTCCGCCAAATCGACGCATTCAGTCCATATCCGATCGAAGGCCTGGCCAGCATCATCCGGCGAGACCGATCGCTGGCGCCGCTCCTTATGTTGATGGGAGGGCTCACCGGAGCTGTAGCTGGCTATGGGATGCAGCTCTATGCAATGGGCTACTACTACCCATTGAATGTTGGCGGCCGTCCGCTGAACAGTTGGCCGCTGTTCGTTCCGATTGCCTTCGAACTTACCGTCCTCTTTTCAGCTTTTGCCGGTGTCATCGGAATGCTTGTTCTGAATCGGTTGCCCCGCATCTATCATCCACTCTTTAGCGTCCCGGGTTTTGACCGAGTCAGTTCAGATCAATTCTTTCTTTGTATCGAAGCGACTGATCCGAGCTTTGATGAGCGCCGTGTACGAGAGCTTCTGCAGAGTCTCCATTCGACAGCCATCACGGAGGTTCGCCAAAGATGAAGCTGGGGCGATTGGCCTGTCTATCGGCTATTCTCTTGGGTGCCGGGTGCCGCCAGGAAATGCGGAATGATTCCAGGCTCAAAC
>Ga0137401_10000067_pt1 | contig 31252 bp, 30 predicted proteins | sample CZOMad1_1_16fung_FD_108286 | JGI IMG/M metagenome (GOLD analysis project Ga0137401, IMG submission 108286) | Vadose zone soil fungal communities from Angelo Coast Range Reserve, California, USA - CZOMad1_1_16fungal (Illumina Assembly) | ecosystem: Environmental > Terrestrial > Soil > Vadose...
CGAGCTAGATATTTGAGAAATGGAAATATTTTAATTAAAGATTCTGATACCATTCCTGATAATATTATTTCTCAAGAACTAATTCTAGCTAGAGCGAAAATTAGAGCTTACGAATGGGTCGCTGCGAATGCTGGAAAATTAGATTCTATAAAATCTACTGGAATTTATTTAAATCTAATTGCTATGCTAAGTAATAGGAATAATTTAAATTCTTATCCAATTTTACTAGCTAAAGCCGAAAAGAAAGATGAAGAATTATTTCCTCAAGCTTATTTAGGAGATTTCTCAAACTTTGATTATTTTGATGATACTTGGGATTATTATGGTTTTGATCCAACTCTTCTGCACGATAGTTTTGGAGATACTATAGTAATTGATGCTAGTCTTTAAGTTTAATAAATAAATTTTTACTTAGAATAAAAGGATAAAAATTATGAAAATGGATTCAATGGATCACGCTGATGATGATAAGTCTTATGGGAATAAGCCAAATTTAAAAGGTGATGGTGGTGGAGTTTTTGACCGCAATCCTGATCCTGGGCTTTCAGAATATGGTCGGTCAACTGGTGGGCCAAATGAAATTCCAACTAAATTTGCTGAAGATATTAAAATGCCAACTAAAAAAAATCCAATGGCCTCTAGTGTTATGGAAAGAAATAACCAGCAAGCACAGGAATCTACAGTTTCTAGAATAAATAAAAAGCCTAATAGGTATGATTCTGCAAATAATAAATAGGGTTATATAAACCATGCTAAAGAAACTACTAAGTTATTTTATACTTATTCTATTTCTATCTATAGGAATAAGTGCTAGAGCTAAATATTCTGATTATGTGCAGGTTGGTGGTAAAAGTGTAAAAACTTCTACGCTTACAACTTATTTGCTAATGGAAACATATCCAAATTCCACAGTAACAATTTATTTAGCAGGTACTACAACTTTAGCTACTATTTATTCTAATAATTCTGGGACAATTAAGTTAAATCCATTTACAGCAGATTCAAAAGCTTATTATGAATTTTATGCTGATAATGGTTTTTATGACATAAAATTTAGTGGAACTGGAATAATTTCTCCATTTACAAAAGCTTATATTGCTTTAAGTGACCCAACAGATACTTATAATCCTATAAGTTTTGGGGCGAAGTGTGATAATTCCACAAATGACACCGTTGCATTTTCTGCAATAATTAGTTTAATTGGTTCTATTAAAGCTACGATTAATATTCCTAAACTTGGGCCTTGCAGAATAAACACTACTAGTTTCCCTGTTAATATAACGTTAAATTTTGATTCAAGTGGTGGATTATATTCAAATACTGGACAAATTATAACTATTATAGGCCCAATTCATGCCGAACCAATTCCAATTTTTTATAATGCTTTAGATACTCAAGGAACTGTCACTTTTCCACAAAATACGTCTTTAGTTAGAGAAGTTTATCCAGAATGGTGGGGTGGAATTCCTTCTGCTTCTACTTCTATACAAAGACGCGCAGTTCAAAAAGCTGTAGATAGTGGAAAACCAGTAAAATTAATTGGGGTCTATATAGTTGATGATACAATTTTATTAAATAATTCTACATTTTTAAGAACTACAATTTCTGGATTAGGTTTTAAAACTTCCTATATAATTACAACTAATACTTCTACTTGTGGAATTAAAATAAATTATGGGCCAAGTGGAACTCCAACTGTAGTTTTGAAAGATTTTGCACTAAGGGGGACTGGAGGAAGTTTTACATCTGGTAATTATGGAATATGTGTTATAGGTGGAAATGCCACTTCTATTACACAATTAATCGTAGATGATTTAGCTATAGATTTATTTAATGACGATGGAATTAATTTAAAAGGCCCAACTGGCCCTATTCAAATTCGAGATACTCATATAACTGATACAAGAAATTGGGGAATTAAAATTACATTTGATTCTAATAATATTAGTCCGCAAAATGTTACAATAAGTGGTGGTGCGATTCAAGGTTATATATTGGGGGGAATTTCTGCTGATGCTGGAGGTTCATCTAGTATTTCTGGATTAAATATTAGTACAGTAGATATTGAATTACAGGAAGAGCAAACAAAACCTGGAATTTATTTTAATAGTGTTTTAGGCGCAAATGTTATAGGAATAACTGTAGCTTCTATTAATTCAACTCTAGCAACTTTGGGCGACGCAAATGTTTATATAGATTCTGGAAGCAGTGGCAACACATTTATTGGAGGAATAAATGCTGCTCATGGTGGATTAAATAATATTCATGACGTTGGGCCTAACCATGGAAATACATTTATTGGTGGATTATATTCTAATAATGCTACTCCTTCTGGCGGATTAAGTTATTATGCAGAAGTCACAAGTTCTGTTAGAGATTTATTTTTTAATCCTGTCTATAATATAGCAACTTTTGCGGCAGATCATAATATGGTGCATGATAATGCTGGAAAATTAGTTATGGCTTTTGGCGCGCGTGTAGCTACGCATGATTTAGGAGTTGACCAAGTTTTAGTTGCTCCTGATATTTATACAGATTTTACTCAAACTGCACTTTTAACGCAAATGGAGGGTACTACACTTTCTATTTCTTCTAATATAATTGCTCCTACAAATAATGTTCATTTAGTTGGAACTGGATTAATTAAAAATATCAGTGTTCCGGGTGGATTTATTGGCGGAGCAATTTATTTATTTACAGGCGCAACTCCGTTTACAATGGACGCGACAGGGAATGTCGCGGTTCCTGTAACAACTCCTGCGGCAAATTCTATGGTTATGTGTGTAGAAAGACCTTCAAGTTTAAAATGGTATTGTAAGTAAAAGGATTTTAATATGAAAAGGAAAATATTATTTTCTATAATTCTAGTTAGCCTATTTATATTTGTAGGATTTATTGATCCTTATGCAAGTAGAATTAGGCCATTTACTACTGTACCAAGTTCCTGTGCAGAAAATTCTATTGGTTATTCTATGTCTTTGCATGGACTTTATATTTGCACAGATACAGGATATAAACTTGTAGATTTTGGTGGAAGTACAACTTATGCACCAATTGCAGCAACTTATATTACTGAAACATCAAATGGCTCATTAACAAATGAATTTGCTTTAAGTTCTTTAGCGACTGGAATTTTAAAAAATACCACAACTACAGGAATTCCAACAATTGCCATAGCAGGAACAGATTATCAAGTTCCAATTACTGCGGGGGATGTTATAACTTCTGGTGCAACTTCTACTATTGGAGCAAGTAAAGTTACGAATGCGATGTTAGCTGGAAGTATTGCTTATTCTAAACTTTCACTAACAGGAGCAATATTAAATACTGATCTTGCTGGTTCAATTGCATATTCTAAATTAAGTTTGACTGGTGCTATTCTAAACGCAGATTTAGCTGGCTCTATAGCTTATTCAAAATTATCTTTGACAAATTCTGTAGTAAGTGGTGATATAGTTTCTTTGGTTTGGAGTAAAATAACTTCAACTCCAACAACTTTTTCTGGTTATGGAATTTCTGATACTTCTGCTAATTTTTTAGCTGCAATTACAAATGAAACTGGCAGTGGGTTAGTTGTAGGAAATAATACTCCAACTCTAATTACTCCGATTTTAGGTGTAGCAACTGCGACAAGTATTAATGGTTTAACTATTACAACTTCTACCGGAACTATAACAATAACAAATGGAAAAGTAGTTTCATTTTCAAATACATTAACTTTTACAGGGACAGATTCTTCTTCGGTTGCTTTTGGTGCTGGTGGAACTGTAGTTTATACTGGTGTAACTTCTCTTTCATCTTTAGCAACTGTAGGAACAATTACAAGTGGAACTTGGTCAGGATCGTTTGGCGTAATTTCAGGAGCAAATCTAACTAATTTAACTGCTGCAAATATAACTGGAACTAATACTCTTCCAGATGGAGTTTTATCCACAAATGTTCCGTTATTAAATGCGAATAATTCTTTTACTGGTAGTAATCGTTTTGGTGATGCTGTTGGAGATAGTTTTTCAGTTGGTCTAACTCCACCTACAGTAACAACTTTATATCAAGGCTTTATAGGTACAGCTTTTATAACCGGTGGAACTAATGCGGCAGGTTCAGAAGCAGATTTTGGATTAAATGCTGTTTATAATTCTGGATTTAAATATCGCCTAACTGATTATGCAGAAAGAATTGCATTTAACACAACTGGAAATGGAGAAATAACTTTTAGTACTGCCGCTTCTGGAACTGCTGGAAATGCTCTAACATTTACTGATAGATTTGTAATTTTACAAAACGGTAGTTTTAATATTTTAGGTAGCGTTACTTTTGGTTCTGGAACTCCGGGTATTGCAGGAAATGGAACTTTAAATACTGGTTCTAAAGATATGGCAGGGAAAGTAACTGCTACTGGAACTGGTGCATCGACGATAGTTTTAACTTTTGCAAATACTTTTACTCACGCGCCTGCATGTGTGGTAACAAATGAAACTACGGCAAATTTAGTTAGACCAGTTTCAACAACTACAACTTTGACGATAAATGCGACAATTGTAACTAACGATTCTATTTCTTATATTTGTACTGGATACTAATAAATTTAAAATTTAAAAAGGAAGAATAATTATGGCTTATAAAATAGATTTATCCTCTGATGAAGCAACAGTTTTAGCTGATTTACTAGCAGATCAAGCTGCTATAATTTTAGATGCAGCTAATAATAGAGTTCAAATTATAGCTAAAGATTCTGCTGGAGATTCTATTACGACGTATTTAAGACCAAGTAAAAGGCTGGTTCAACTTTTAACACAAACTTCTACAAATGCTCCAGTAGGTACTACTTTAGAAAATGATTTTCCTGCGGCAACTATACTTACGTGGGCTAGAACTTCTGCCGGACTTTATACTTTAACTGCAAGTACAGCAATTTTTACTGCTGCTAAAACTATTGTATTACTCGGAACTCCAATTCCAGTAAATACTATGGCAACTGTGGAAGCTGTTGTGACAAGTACGACAGTTATTACTATTACAACTAAAGATTATAAAACTTCTGATGATACGGCAGTAGTATTGGATGCTTTACTTACTGCTACAGCATTTATTGTTGAAGTTTATCCTTAGTTTTTAAAATGGCTAAATACTCTCATACAATCTTGGCAGATTTCCGAATTACTATTGCTAAATTACTTGGTGATTCTAATATGGTTTTTTGGGAATCTGTCGAGATTGATAAGTTAATTGAGCAAGCACTTTTGACTTTTGGTGGGTTCTCAGCTTTTTGGAAAAAAGAATTATTTATTACAACTGTTGCAGATAAATATTTATACGATATTTTCATAGATGCAAATGATTTGACTGATATAAAACCTTCTATCACTTTTGGAAAGTTGATTAGTTGGCTAAATATAGATTTAATAGAAAATTTATCTACAGAGAATCCGACTTCTGATTATCTTACGTTAGAGGAACTTTTAAATTTAATAGTTTCTAAATATAATTTATTCCAGCTTCAAACACAATTAGTTCTAACTAAAACAGAAGATATAAATGTTCCTCCACAGCAGAATGAAATTAATTTAGGAAATAATATTACTGATTTAGTTAGAGTTACTTTCGTAGATGACTTAGCTGTTCCACCAAAGGAATATATTTTAAAGAAAGTTGATGAAGCTGAATTAAGTTATATCGAAACTGATTCATTATCTGAGGAAGGAATTCCAGCTTATTATTCTACAGTTTTTGGATCACCAAATGATATTAAACTTTATCCAATTCCACAAGTACATGGGATTTTAAAGATAATTTCAGTTAATGGTTTTGTTGGTGAAATAAATGAAGAAGCAATTATTAATTTACCAAACAACCTTGTTCCATATTTAAAATATGGAGTTCTTTCTGAAATCTATTCTAAAGATGGGATTTGGAATGATCCAGGAAAAAAAGCTTATTGTGAAAGCCGTTGGCAAGAAGGAATAATGGTTGGGAAGAATTATAATTCCTTTAATCTAGCAAGAGTAGATGGTCTTTCAATTTTAATGGATTCGCTTCATAGCTTAGATTTATTTTGTGATTATATTAAATCCAAACTTCCACCAACTTTAATTGGAGTAGCTGGATTTAATATATTTGGACTAGATTTAATCACAGATGTTGACGAGCATTCAATTGGATTAGTTACTAATTTAAATGCTCCTATTCCAATTAATGATTTAGATAATATTGATATTGCTGAAGAGTACATAGATTGTTTAAAAGCTTATGTGGTTCATTTAGCCCAAACTAAATGTGGAATTTATGAATTAAGCCAAACAAGCTCTGCTAGAAAAGAATTAATTCGGCAGGCATTAAATCAAAATGCCAGAATAAAATTGAAGGCTTCTTCGTTTGATAAGTTGATGTTGAGCAGCAAAAAAGAGGAAATAGAAGTTCCACGTATTCCAAAAGAATTGGCACAAATCTAATATGTATTCTAGAAAATATCCATTTAAGGTTGGGGATAAGTTTGGAGACTTAACTGTTATTACAGTTAATGATCAAAAACGAAATCATAATGGTAAAAGATTTTGGGTAAGTAAAGTACAATGTATCTGTGGTGAAATAGAGTATAGTACCAGTACTAAAATAGCAACTTATAAAAATAAATGTGGGCGTAAACATACAAATTATGGTATTGCTAGATATAATATAATAATTACTAATATACGTGGTAATGCTATAGACCGTCGTATTGAATGGAAATTACCATTATATATTGCTAGCTTAATAATAAGATCAAATTGTTTTTATTGTAATTGTGAACCAAGTAATATTTTTAGAAGATATATTGGAATAAAACCAGTAGAAACTTTTTATAATGGTATTGATAGAATTGACAGCTCTCAAGGATATACAATAGAAAATTCTGTTCCTTGTTGTAAAGCGTGTAATACAGCTAAATTTACATCATCTATGGAAACTTTTCTTAATAGAGTTCAAAGAATTTATAGTTTTTTGGTATTAGATAATCCAAATTCGATTATAGCAATGGCTAAGCAAATTAATTAAACTAATGGCTGATTATTCTAAATTTAGTTTAAAAGGAATAGTAAAAGGACTAGCTCTTTCAGTCGTAGATGATTTACGTTCGGAAGGACGATTTAAATATTTACAAAACGTGCGAATTTTTACTACTGGAATAATAGAGTCAAGACCGAGGCTTAATAATTTTTTAACCTTAACTGGGAGTGTTAATCAAGTTCCTCATTCTATTAAAACCATAATAGATAAAGCTACAGGAAATTTTAATAGAATAGTTGGTGCAGGAACTAAACTTTATACAGGAAATGGCTTAGCCTTAGCTGAGAAAGCTACTGGATTTTCAGGCAAACCTCTTAGTCAGATTAGTTTTCGCCCAGAAGAATCTGTAGAAGCGTATAATTATATCGCTGATGAGAATAAATTTGTAAAAGTTTCAGTCTCAGATACTTTATCTGATGTAGGTATAAATCCACCACAAAAAGCTACAACTTGGCAAATCACTAAACCAGAAAGAAAAATATTAGATTCAATTGAAGCTGGAAGTGAAGGAGATTGGAACCATTTAACTGGAAGTGCTAGTGCTCCAACTTTAGAAACTAGAGTAAATACGACTATAGTAGCTTATTTAAAAGATGCTTTAGAACCAAATTTTGCCTCAATAGTTCCAACAGCTTTTACACCAGATATTCAAAAGGGAGCAATTTTAAAATTAAACGCTTCTGAAGAAGTAATAGTCGAAGAAGTTCTACCAGCAGTTTTAAAGACTGGTATAGCGACTATTTCTAAAATCTCTTATGATGTTGGAACTGCTGGATTTGCTACAATTGTTTTATCAGTTTCAAGTTCAGATATTATTAGAGATTCAATTTTACTTTTAAATGGAACAGAATATGTCAGAGTTCAAGATGTAACTTTTGACGATAAAGGTATTCCATCTATTAGAGTTTTTACAATTGGAACTTTTGCAGCAACTAATACTATTTCAGGAGTTGATTCTTTTAGAATTTTTGCAACTGTTGCTTATGCGGCAGGAAATACAATTATTGGTAAATATGTTAAATCAGCAATAACAGCTAGTGGAATTTCTAGTATAACCAGAACTTTTAATATTGATTTAAGTAATACAGGAATTAAAGCATTATCTCCAGAAGATGTTTTTCATATTTCTATAAAACCAAGTGATCCAGCAGCTTTAATAGAAATTCAAATTCAATTTAATATTGGTTCTACTGGAGTAGCTTTTCAAGAGAATTATTTTTATTACGTAATAACACCAAATTTCTTTACTGGCTCAGCTCAACAAACTGCTTCAACTTTAGCTGTAATTCAACAGGCAAATCAAAGACAAGATTTATTAGATCAACAAATTGCACAACAAAATATATTTAATAAAATTCAGCAAAGTTCTGAATCTGGTGGATATGATCCAGGAATTTATGCAGCTCAAGATGTAATTTTACCTAATCAAACTTCATTAGGTTTAGTTACAGAAACTACTTTAGGCCAAACTCAATGGACTGAACTTGAAATTTTATTAAGTGATATTTTAAATTCACGTGTTGGATCAGATTTATCTAGAACTTTAAAAGATGTAAATGCAATTAGAATTTCTGTAAATGCTAATGTCGCAGTAGATATTTCTATAGATTCTCTTTGGATTGGTGGTAGTAATGCTTTAAACTCAAATCCGACCCAAGGATTTTTACCTTATAATTATGTTTGGAGAGTTAGAAATCCAGCAACTAAAGAACCATCAAATTGGAGTCCACCACTAAGAACTGGAATAAAATTATCTAGAGGGAATGTTGTTTTGAGTTTTCCAGATGCAAATACAACTTATCCAGTTAGTTATAAAATTGATATAGCAAGATTTGGTGGTACTTTAAATGATTTTAGAATAGTTGGTTCTATAAAAAATGATGGTTCAACTTATACTGATACAAGTTCTGATAGATTAATTGCAGATAATGAATTAGCAGGTAGATTAGAAGGTGGAAATACTGATGCAGTTTTTGATTTTTACAAACCATTTGCAACTTTGGATACACCAAAAGTAGGAACCTGCGATATTATTGGAACAGGATTTACTTGGAAAACTGGAGATAAATTAAATACTTCTTATCCTAGGGGAACTTTAATTTTAATTAATGGAAAAGCCAATAGATTTTATTCTAATCCAACTTCTACTACAACTGCTGATGTGGCTACAAAAGTTGAACTAGAATTAGATATGGGAAGTTTGACTGATGTAGTTTTTGAAATTCTATCTCCTTTACTTACAGGCCAAACTCTACCAATAATTTTTGGCTCATTTGGAGAAGGCAATTTTGGGTTATTCTTTTTTGGACTTGGTGATAAGAAAAACGCTGGAACACTTTATTGGCTAGATGGAAATTCTCCAGGAACTATGAGTGATTTAAATTCTTTAGAGATAACCTCTCCAAGTGAACCACTAATGTCTGGAGTTATTTACGATGGATTAGGGTATGTCTACACAACTAAAAAAAGTTTTCAATTAGTTCCAACTTTTAATGGTAGTCAATTTTCTTTTATAGCCAGAGAAAATTCTAATTCTAGAGGACTTTATTCTCGTTATGCAATTTGTGTTGGAAGAGATTTTATTTATTCTCTAAGTGAAAATGCGGATGGAATTTATAGAGTTCCTGGAAATGGTAATCCACAATTAATCACAGAAGGATTGGATAATCTTTTTTATAACAATGGAAAACAGCCAAGTTTAATAACATTAATTGATGGAACTTTAGTTTATCCACCGGATTTTTCTAAAAAAGATGATCTAAGACTATTTCATGTTAGTGATTATGTTTTCTTTAGGTTCATAGACACAAATAACGAGCAAAGGACAATAGTTTTAAATGAAACTTTAAATGATTGGATTTCATTTGATTCATATAAAAATGGAATCTGTGGCGCTATTTATCATGAAGAAAAAGAATCAGGAACAGATATTTTAGTTGGAATAAATGATGGAGTGGCTAAGTTTGAAAACGCAGGAAATTATGAAGCAGGTGTTTTAAGTAAAATAATTCCTTTTGCCTTTGATGGTGGAGATTCTAGAATTAATAAGTTGTTTAGTGAAATTATTGAAAATCTAGATCAAGGACTCCTAGGATTTACTTATCAAACTTTCTGGAATAATGGGGATTCAAACGAAACTACTATTATAATTCCAGCAAATGTTGGGCATAAAAGACAGCAATTTATACAACAAATAAATAATGGATTAGGTTTATCTAAACAAAATACTATAACAATTCTATCTTGGGATATTTCTAGTGGGACTAAATTTTATGAAAGAATAATTTATTTTATTCCACAAGCTGACGAAATAAAAGATAGGGCTGGAGATTTTGAATTTGGGGGTGGGATTAGTGAAAAATTATGGCAAGGAATCATTATTCAGGCAGATACAAGTGGAAAAGATAAAGAGTTAAAGTTCTATGATGATAGAAATATATTGAGAGCAACTCTAAATATTAATCATAATGGTAAACAAACTATTGCTTATTCTTTTGATACTCCTGATTCTCCTTTTATATCTCATTCTATTCGTAGAACTTCTGACGATGGAGTTTTATGGACAGTTTTTACAGAGGCGTTCGTTTATGATGTTGAACCAGAAAGTGCAAATACTTGGGAAGGTGAATTTTCAATATCTAATATCCCTGATCTTCACTTAGTAAATAGAATGTCAATTGCTTATCGTTCGTTAGCAGATGCAAATATAAAATTAAAATTTGATAATGCCTCTGATTTTGTAGATTATCCACTTCCGGCAAGCACAAATAATTATCATATTGAACAATTTTACATTGCCTGTGTTAAATGGAAAACTTGCAAATGGCGAATAGAAAGTACAGAACCAATTCGCGTTTATAAAAAAGCAATGCAAATTTGGTGTAAAGGGACGACTTCTAAGGAAAGTTTCCAGCCAATTAGTGTTTTAGGCGGAAATAGTAATGTAAGAGATGCAGAAATTTAATTTTTAAATTGGGGAAAGCATATTATGGAATCAACAGAAATCACTTGTACAGCTAACTTTACTTATCTAGTAGACTTAATGAATGCGGCAAGAGTTGCAGCCGGACAAATTCCATTATTTCAAACTACAGCACATAAAATAGAATACTTTTCTAAAAGAACAAATACTGATATTATTGAATTTTCTACCGAACCAGATATTGTTAGTAAATTTATTCTTCCAGAAGCTTCTTTTGAAGAGTTTTATGATACACAATCAAGTTTACGTAACTGGTTTGTTAGAGGATTAGATCAGCATTTAATTATAACTTTACAATCGTAGGAAAATAATGGCTGATAAGAATTCAGATTTTATGACTCAACTTCCAAATCTTCGTGGTTTGGTTGATTCTAAAGTTGAAACTATTATTTATAGAGCTTTTTTAAATGTATATGATTATTTTAATAATATAGTAAGTAAACAAAAATCTGATTTTGAAACTAAACTGAAAACTCAATCAGTAACAATCGAAGCTCAATCAAGTTTATTAAATGGATTTGGAACAAAATTAATTGGTTTATCGGATCCAAAAAATCCATTAGCAACTTTAGGTAGTGGAACTGTTACAATTTTTACTGTAACTAATACAACTATTTTTGATGTAGCAACTCCAGATACTACTCCAAATTTAGCCTTAAAAGTACAGAGTAAGAATAAATTTCTTTCTGGTCCAGTAACAGGATTAGATGCTATTCCAACTTTTAGAACAATTGTAGCAGCAGATATAACTGGATTATTTTTAGATGCAACTATTTTAGACTGGTTAGCACAATAAGATGCCGACTTTCACTCCAAAATTATTAGCTAATGGGCAACTCGCAAATATAAAAGGAACTCTTTACTTATGTCCAGCAGCTACCCAAGCTTTAATTAAATCTATTATATTAGTTAATATTTCTGGGGCAAATCTTACTGGAAATATATATGTTAAACGAGCTACTTCTAGAAGAATAATTGCAAAAGATACAACTTTTGATATTGCTTTAGAAACAGTAATTGAAAGAAATATAATATTAGAAGCTGGAGATTTAATTGAAGGTGATGCAAGTGGAGCTACTTCTATTGATTATTGTATTTTTGGAATTGAGCAGACATAATTTTAATATTGAAATTGATCAAAAGCAAATCAATATATTTTACTTACTTGACATTACTAAAAAGATGTAGTATACTGATTTGCCCCCGCAGGGGAGATATAAGAGCAAATACATAGATTATTGGTGGTTAATCCAGATAGCTTAGTGATTATTTATTTTTATTTATTAATGAGAGAAAAAATATGAGTTTTTTAAGTGGCTTTGCAAAATGGGCAACTTTAGGTTTAGGGCCAGCATTAATTGGTGGGATTAGTGGAGCTAAAAAAAAGGTTGATCCTTATGCAGATTTAATGAATCAACTTAATCCCTTAATTCAAGCCCAAACTAAAATTGCTACAAATGAATCTAATGCAGGAATTGCTAATGTAGATAAAGCTACTGGCGATTATGATTATGTTGCTAATTATTTAAAAAGTTTATTCTCAGGCAGTGATGATCAACTTTTAAGCCTTTTGGATGCTTCTGGTGCTACTGCAAATTTAGATGAAAATACACAACAATTAAGTGAACTTGGTGTTCGTGGTGGACAAAGAGCAGCAAGTTTAGGTCAAGCTGGTTTTTCTAAAGATGCGATGCTAAATAAACTTTTAGCTCAATTAAGATTTACTGCGCCGGATAAATTGGCAGGAATTGCACAAGGAATTGGAACTTTAGGTTTAGGTGAATTAGGAAGTTCTACTTCTGCTAATAATGCTGCTATTTCACCTATTTTTGGTATTGAAGATTTAAGACAAAAAGATAAGGATCGTCATGCTGCTATGATTAGTAGTATATTTTCAGCTTTAGGAAGTGCCGCAGGAGCCGGACTTGCTCTTTGTGTATCAATTGGAGATTCATTTATTTCAACTCCAGAAGGAAAAGTCCCAATTATTGCCTTAAAAAAAGATGATAAAGTTTTATCTTTTGATAAATTAACTGGTGAACAAGTTATTAGAACTGTAATTAGAACTAGAATTTCAAAAGAAAAACAATTAGTAAAAGTAATTGGATTTGGTAGTCGGAGAATTAGAGTAACTCCTTCTCATGCTTTTTATACTTCTGATTTTGAAGAAGTAAAATGTGAAAACTTAATAGATTCTGACTTTATTTTAGTCATGACAAATAATACTCGTAATTTGCTTCCAATAAAACTCTATGGTGAAGATGAAACTACTGTTAAGATAATTAAGTTAGATAATGAAGATGAGAATTTCCCATTCATTGTAAATGATTTTATTTGTGCTGATGACTATACGTTAGCTAAGATTATAGAAGGTAAATAGTTATGCCAACTGGAAATGGATTAAGTATAGCAAAAGGTGCTGCTGATGGAGTAAATTCTTTCATCCAGAGTTTTATACAAGTTTCTCAATTAAAAAATCAACAAAAACTCCAAAAAAATGCTCATATTGAAGATGTTTTGCTGGAGCAGATTCGTGATCCAAATACTAAATTTTATCAACGAGCAAAACTAATTGATGCTGTTGGAAATTTATATAATCATCCAAGTCTATCTACTACTCTAGGATACAATAAATTAAATGAAGAAGATATGGCTGATCCAAATCAACCAGCTATAGAAACTAAACCTCCTTTATCTGGAGTTTCTTCTAGTGATGTTTTAGATTCTTTACAAACGGGAAATATATCTGCAAGTGGAACTCCACAAGAAGGAGTTATTGGACAATCACAAGGATTAACAAAAAGAGGAAATTTAACTCCAAACGATATTGCTTTTCAACAAAGAAAATCTTTACAATCGGCTTCTGATGAAAGTGAAATTAAAAAAGCAGAACGCATAGCCAGAATAAATTTTGATTTACAGGAAAAATCTTATAAAGCTAATGGATATAAAATTACTAGTGAAGGTACAGATAAGAGTGGAAATTATGTACAAATTTTAACTAATAATTCTGGTGATACAAAACAAAATATTTTACCAGCTGGATTTAAACCTTTAAAATTAGCTATTGCTGAAACTTCAGCCAATAAACCTTCAGCAACTTTAGCAAATTTAGAACAAGGTTATTTAAATAAAACTAATCCCGCTACAGGACAATTATATACTGAATCTGAGGCTAATGCTGCTGCTGCTCAAGATTTTGCTACACATTATCAGGCTTCTACAAATTTTCTAAACAATAGAAATACACAAGTTGGTAATATTAATACTGGAAAAACTCCAATTCAACCATCACAGTCTGCTGATGATATTAGAGCCGATAAACAAAATCAAATTACTTTACAAAAAGCTTATGATGATGCTTATTCAAATGCGATTAAATCTTCTGCCGATGCAAAACAACTTGCAGATGAAGCACATAATCACTATATAAATATTGTTGCTCCAGCAAAAGATGCTTTAGATAATTGGTTAGCACAAAATGGTGGATTAAAAGCTGACCTTACTGATTCAGATTATAGAAACCTAAATAATAGTTATAAAACTGCGGTAAATCAATATAATTCTTTAAAATCTAAAGCAGATGCCGCTGGAGCTAAAGATGAAGGAAATAAGAAGTTATTAGATGGAGCTTCTAAGAGGTTAAATAATTTTACTCCTAATAATAGTAGCACTCTAACTAAAAAAGTTTCTTCAAATATTACTCCTAGAATGAAAGCTATGATTGCAGTTATTAGAAAAAATAATCCTAATAGTAAAGATTTATCCGACGACGAGATTGCTGCTCAAATAACTGCTGGTGGTTATAAATAAGTTTTGAAGATAAATTTATTTTATGACTTTAAATCTTTCTTCATTAAACGATTTTCCTGCTCTACCAAAGTTAGATTTATCTAGCTTAGGTAGTTTTTCGTCTGAAAATCTTCCCGACGAAACTAATCCTGATTTACAACAACCAAAAAAATCTCTACAAACTCTAGATTTGTCTAGTTTAGACAATTTATTCCCTAAAGAACAACAACCTTTAGAAAAACCTACTGAAGAAATTAGAAGTAAATTTGGAATTCGTAGTGATCCATTTAATGGTCAACCTAAATTCCATAACGGAATTGATTTAAAACTACCATTAAATTCTCCAGTAAAATCTTTAGGCAATGGTACAGTTATAAATGTTGGAGATTCTGGTAAAAAAGATTATGGAAAATTTGTAACTATAGATTATGGCGGTGGATTAGAATTAACTTATGGACATTTAAATCAACAAAAAGTTGAAGTTGGAGATAAAATTACTTCTGATGCACTTTTAGGATTATCTGGAAATACTGGACGGTCAAAAGGCCCACATTTGCATATTAAAGCTATGCTTAATGGAGTTCCAGTTGATCCACAAAAATATTTTTCTATAGATAATTCTAATCAACAAGATTCTCAAGATTCCCAAAACCAGTCACAGCTTCAAAATAATCAACCTCAAACTCCTACACCAGCTTTAGATTTATCTAGTTTAAATAAACCAGAAGTTCTAGATGAGATAAATAAAGATACTACTAATTTAGAAACTGCTAAAGATTTTTCTGATCAATTTGATGTTGTAAAAACAAACACCACAGAATTTACTGGAAATTTATGGGAACGTGCTTCTAAAAGAGCAGCTTATCAAAAATTAAATAAGCAACAAGTTTTAGCAAACCAAAATGGAACATCTTTAGGTGAAATGATAACTAATGGAATTACTAAACCTTTTAGTGTTCCTTTAGAAATTAAACCAGAAGATTCTGAAGAACAATTAATTCAAAAAGGTTATTATAATGCTGCTAGGGCTAGAGGTATTCCAGATTTTGATGCTAGAGTTTTTGCTTTAGAAAGAACAAATAATGCAAAAGCTCAAGGAAGAGGTATATTACGTCGCGGATTTTCAAATGTTCAACTAACTCCAGAAGAAATTGAGCAAGAGAAATTAAAAGGCTATACAACTTTTGATATTTCTGATCCTGAAGATATAAAAGCTTTGAATGAAAAAGCTAAAACTTCTGGATTAGATTTTATGGGTCAGACTTTTTCTCCAGAGCAAGCTAGAAGAATTGAAGGATTTGTTGCTGATGCTGAAAATTCTAGTTCAGCTTTTTATAGAGGAAGTTCTGAAGGTGCCGGAGCAGGAATTGGAGGAATTTATAATTTATTAGGTGGAGCTATAAAATCAGCACAAGATTTTTCTCCAATTGGTTTAGCCACAAATTATTTAGGAAATAAATTAACTGGAGTTGCTGCTAATTCTGCTCTATCAGGAAGTCTATATAATGAAGCAGATATTTGGACTACCGCAGCAAATATCTTAAGAGTTTCTCATCCAGAAGAAGAAAGAATTTCTGGAGAAAGAACAAATTCTTGGGCGCCTTTTGCTAGAGAAATTACTGAAACAATTCTGACTGGCATAAAATTAATTGCAACAAGTCCATTAGGGCCAGCACAACTTCCACTTTTAGGTTATTGGGAAGCAAGAAGAAATGGCATTGTTCCTGCATTAAAAGGTGGAGGAATGGGAGTTGTATTTCAAGTTGCTTTAGGTGGACTGGGAAAAATATTTGAACCAGTAGAAATAACTCCATCGGGATTATTAGATAATACTATTTTTGAATCCTCTTCACCAATTACCCAAAAAATAATTTCTACCCTAGGTCAATCGGGAGCTTTCACTACTGCATTAACTGGTCAAGGAGTTTTAGAAGGTAAAGATATAAAACAAGCTTTTATAGAAAATGCTCCATTTGGAATTCTTCCATTTCTACATATGGGAGACGAAGCTGGAAATAAATTATTAGGTAGACTAGTTGAAACTATTGGTAAAGATGGAGATACTAAATTTGGTGGACTTGTTACTAATCCTGATAATCCGAATGAAATTTCTTTTAAAGAATTATCGAAAGATGATCCATTAGTTGAAGACTTTATAAAAATTGGAAATAATCAAACGGCGAAGTTATCTAATACAGAATTTGATAGTTTAAAAACTGTTGAAGAAATTTCTAATAATCAAAAAGTTATAGATAAGCAGCCAGTTTTTTCTAATGGAAAACTTAGGGAAGATATTGGAAGTCAAAATAATTGGACTACAAAACAAACTGCTGAGGAAGTTTTAAATAATTTCTTTAAAATAACTTCTTCTAGTAATAAATTAGGTTTATCTATAATTCCTTATGGGGATGTTTTAGCTAAAAAAGCTGAAGATTTAGGTTATCTATCTGCATTTTTTATTGAAGATGCTTATCATCGAGGAATTAAACCAACTATTGATGTTATTGGAAATAGGTTAAGAGAAAGTTTAGGAGATTTTGGAAAGTATTTAAATGATGACTTACTAAAGAAAGCTTGGGAAGATGGAAATAATTATTGGCAGAGTAATATTGCTGATCCATTTTTTAGTAAATTAAAGCAAGATGCTACTGAGAAATTGCCGAATAAGTTTACTATTGAGCAAGCTAGAAATGTTTTGGGAGTTAATAAGAATGAATTTGAATGGACTGTTGGGTTGGAGGATTTTTTAAAAGAAAATGAAGGGAAGAAGATTAATAAGCAAGATTTAATTGATGTTATTCAGAGAGGACAGGTTAAAGTTGAGGAAAGTGTTGCTAGTGAAGAAGCTTCAAACAAAATTAGGAATGAAATTAGTAGATTAGGGAATATAAACGAACATATAAGACTAGAAAATAGGGGACATACTGCTGGACAGCCAGATATTGAAATAGAAAAAAATCAACAAAGAATACAAGAATTAATAAATCAATTAGATTCCTCTACTGAGACAAAATATTCTCTAAAAGCTTATCCTTCCATGCAATTAGAACTTCCTGGCGCAGAGAATTCTAAGGAAGTTAAACTTATTAGTGTTATTTCAACTATTAAAAGTGCTATGGGGAGTTTTGTTCGAGTTCCTGAACATGATCAGAATGGATTGTTTGCATGGCACTATAAAGAAGAAAATGATTATCCAACAATAATTGGAGATAATACAAAAGTTACTGCTGGAGATATAGTATTAACAGACAGTCCAACTAGATATCCAACTGAAATATCTAGAAATGATATTAAATTCCCAGGTCAGCATGGTTTCCCAGATAATACAGTAGCTCATTATCGTTCTAATGATAGAACTACAACTGATAATATTCCTGTTCATCATGGAGAAGAATTTCAAAGTGATTGGAATCAGGAGGGACAGGAGAAAGGATTTAAATTAACAGATACACAACGTAATGAAAGAATTATTGAAATAGATAAAAGAATTAGTGAGCTAGAATATATAAATAATAATATTGAGCAAGAAACAGGACAAGTTCCTTTCAATGCAGAATTATCAAATTTATATAGTGAATTTGATAGATTGGCGAATCCTGGATTATATGAAAAAGGACTAGAACCAAACCCCTTCATGGGCAATCTTTGGAAAGACTTAGTTTTAAAAAGGTTTCTTCGAGATTCAGTAATTGCTAAAGATGAAAATGGAAACTATAAATATGATGGAATAACTTGGACTACTGCTAGGCAGCAATTGGAGAGATATAATAAATTATTAAGTTCTACTGAAATTAGAGTTCATAGAGTTTTAGAAGGAAAAAACCAACCTGATTATGGCACTAAGCGAGAAGATATTTATGAAATCGAAGCTAAAAATCCTCAAACTGGAACTTTTGTAAGAATTCCTAATGCTCCAACTAGAGGGACTTTAGAAGAATGGGAACCGATTGTTGGGAAGGAGTATGTTGAAAAAATTAAAAATACTCCATTTGAATGGATTGAAGCAAATCATACACAATATTTAAAAGGCTCAGAACTAACCTTTGGAGATAAAGGTTATGCAGATTATGATATTGCTTATAAGAATATTTTAAGTAAAATTGGTAAGAGATTTGGAGCTGGAGTTAGTGAGAAGGAAATTCCAGTTGGATTTCAAGAATCTAGACGTATTATACACGATAGCCAAGATATAGATGAAGCAGTAAAAAACAATCAAACAATATTGAATGCAAATGATAATGGTATTACTGCAAGTAAGGCGTATGAGGCATTAAATGAAGGAGCATTTTTATATACTTATGATAAGTATCCTAATACAGAAAAAGTTCATTTCATGAACATAACTCCATCTATGCGAAATTCTTTATCTAAAGAAGGTTTACCTTTCTATGGCTTAGGTGGAAGTGAAAAATTAAAATCTCCTGAATCTGGAATCAGAAATGCTCTAGTAACTAGAGAAGCTTTTGACCAGCATAGAAATAATTTAGTTGAAGCGTTAACTGAAGCTTCAAGTCAAATTCCCGATTCCAATATAAATAATACTTTCAATTCAGGTCTAAATCCAGATGCTTTTGTTGATTTCCTAAAACTAAATTGGTCAGACGCAAAAGATTTCTTTGAATTTTCTAAAGAATTAGTTAATAGATTTGGCGAAGTAATTAAACCACATCTACAAGATTTATGGATTCAAGTTAAAGGAATTGGGAAAGATTTTAAATCTTCTTTAGATGTTACAATTTCAGATATCAAAAATGCAGAAGACTCTCCGGCTTTTAAAGCTAGAAAATTTAATGAAGGGGGCTTTATTGGCAATAAAATGTTAATGAAGAACCAAGAGAGTAAAAACGCTATTGATAAGCGCGATAGTGTTCTTAGGATTATTTCTTTAAATACAAGCCGAATGATTAAACTTGCCCAAGAAAGTGCAGAATTTGGAGAAGTTTATAACATAACCCGTGGTGCACAGAGAGCTAGAAATTCTTTTGAAACTTCAGTAATAAATAATCTTCATTCTGCAAATAAATCTGCTAAAGATAATAATGCCGATATTGTTGCTGAAGCTTTATTTAAATTAAATGAATCAGGAGTTACATATAAGAATCAAACAGATTTAATCGCAGCTACAACTACTAGTTTAACACCGGATCAAATTGAAGCTTTTAAATCTGCTAGAACTGCTGAAAATTTAAATCTTGACTGGCGTAGAGAAACTAAACTTTATTCAATGCGTGAAAGAGCAAATAGATTAGATGATAAATTAGCTGATCCAAATTTACCATTACCAGAGTTTATTAAAATTTCAAAGCAGCGAGTTAATTTAACTAAAGAAATGGATAAAGTTTTTATTCATTTTGAAGATATGAAAAATTCTGGTTATATCTCTCTTCAACGACAAGGAAGTATTATTGCTTATGCTGAAGATGGGACAGGCAAAAAAACGTATGGACAATTTGAAACTGATAAAGAAAGAGATAATTGGATTACCGAACAAAAACAAAATGGGTTTATTAATTTTGACTTATATGATTTAAAAAAACCACAACAGCTTAGAGCCGCTAGTCAAAATTTAACTCCAGGCCAATTTGAAGATTTAATTGATAGTGCTGGAGTTAGTCCAAATTCACCAGAAGTTGAATCTCTTCGCGATGAAATTTATTCTAGATTCCCATCTTTCGGTTATGAATTAAAAAGAGATTTTACTCCAGGATATGATAGAAATTGGAAATTTGTTTTAAATTCAATAGCTCATCAAACTGAAGTTTATGCTAGTAGTTTTTATTCCAGAGTTGCCGGAAATGAGGCAACTAAGAAGTTAACAGAAACTGGTTTAAGAGATTCTGATTTTAGATTATATCAGATCGCACAAAAGTATATTGATGATGAGATTTCTTCACCAGAGAAAAATGCAGTTAGTTATGTTTTGGGTAGGGCAAGAAAAAGTGTTTATTTATTTAATTTAGCCTATGATATAAATCAGTTATATTTAAATGCTATTGCTCAACCAATTACTCAAACTTATTCTTATTTTGCTCGTGTTGAAGGCCCAGAAGGGCAGAAATTAAAAGGATTTGAACCAGAAAAATATTTTGCTAAAGGAGTAGACCTAGCTACTCAAGTTGCTCAATTTAATTTAACTGGTAAAGGTTCTGTTGATCCAGATTTTATGAATATTTATGATAGATTAAAATCTGAAGGTGTAATTGAAGCAGAATTTAATAAATCTTTATTAGAAATTGAGGCACAAAAATCTGTTCAAGGTCAATTACAAAAGAAAACTGGTGGATTTTTTAATCTACAGAAACAAGAACATTGGGCTGGAACTTTTATGCGGGCTGGTGAAAAAACCACCAGAACTCATGTAGCGGCTGAGGCTTATTTAGTTGGGAAAGAAAAATTTAATTTAGAAGGTGAAAAACTTGTGGACTTTATTGTCAGAGCTGTTGATGCAACACAATCAAATCCTACTCGTGGAGAAGCGCCAGCGATTGTGAGGCAATTTGGTGAAGGTGGAAAGTTAATTTACCAATTTAATGCCTTTAACCACATGTGGATGGAGAATTTAGTTTTAAATGTAAAAGCGGATTTTAGAAATAGAAGTATTGCTGCAACTTCTCGTCACTTGGCACCGCTTTTAATTATGGGTGGAATTAGAGGATTACCATTATCAGGTTTTGCTGCAATTTTATATACTGGTTTAACTGGAGAAGATCCAAAAAAGAAACTACATCAATATTTAAATAATAATACATTAGAAAGATTAGCTCTTTATGGAGTTACTAGAAGTTTATCTATGAGCCAAAAATTAACTCCAAGTGTTCCAGTTTTAGATACGCTTAGAATTGGTTCTGGATTTAAAGATACTATTTTTTCTAATTTAGAAAGTTCCACAGTCCCAGCTTTAAGCACTTTTGGACAAATTATACAAGGATTAGATGATTTAACTGGAAGAAAAACTAAACTAAAAGGACTAGCAGAAATTTCTCCAAGAGTTATTAAAGGCCCAATTACAGCAGCACGAACTGGTGGAATTGAAATTGGAAATAAAACTTTAGTTCAAGGAAAAGGTTATAGAACTGGCACTGGTGAAACTATTGAGGGTAAATTTAAAATAACCCCTTTACAACAATTCGGTCAGACATTTAATGTGACTCCAAGTCCAGTTAGTGACTATTACGAGAAACAAAAAGTTGAAAAATTAAAAGAAATTCACAGAAAATTAATGAAAGCAGTACACTAAATAAAAATTATGGAAACCCAAGTAGAAACATTAGTTGGAAAATATTTACAGGTTAAAGAGGCTTCTTTGGATATTTTAAATGAACTTCCAGATGCTTTAATTATTGTAGATGAACAAGGCGTTATTCAATTTGTCAATAGAGAAGCAGAATTTCTATTTGAATGGCCTAGAGGTGGCACAAATGGACTTCTTGGAAAAACATTAGAAGAAACTCTAATTCCATTAGATAAAAGAGAAGCCCATAGTGGACATAGAAAATCTTTTAATAAACGTCCTAGTCCAAGACCAATGCGCGGCGTTGAAGGAATGAAAAAAACTGGTGAAAAAATAATTATAGAAGTAGCTATAAATTCTGTACAAACTGAAACCGGTAAACTATCATTTGCCGTAATTAGACAAAAAGATGAATCCCCAAATATTGATTAACATACTAGTTGGTGTTACAATAACTTTGGTTTCTGCCATAGCTACAGGTATTGCTAGTTTTGCCTTTAAATTCGGGTGGAATACTAATAACGAATTAGTAAAAATTAGTGGAAAAGTTGATATTTTATTTGATGCTTATCAAAAAGAAGTCGCTGCTGCCCTTGCTATAATTCATAAACCCCACGCAGATGCGAAAGAATTGGATGATTTACTTGATAAACTAAAAATATCAATGCAGAAATTTTTTCAACATGCGATATCTGATGAAGAATTAATTTCATTAACAAGAAAACTAGAAGAAATAAGTATAGATGAAAGTAAACAAGCTGGAGAAAGATTAGCAGCAGCTAAAGTTTTAGGCTATATAGAAATGCGATGTAAAATGATGCAATTAGGAGTTTAAATAAAAAAATGGGCTATATGGATACCCCTTCACCAATTTTTACAAAACCTAATGGTAGGATAGATATGCTAGATTCAGATGAATTGATTATAACTCCTCATTTGAATAAACAATTATGGGAATTGAGGATTAAAAAAATGGTACAAGCTGCTAAACAAGCATTACTTTCACAATGGACTTCTCCAATTTTATTAGCTGCACTCCTAGGATTTGTTATTTATGATAGATCAGCTAGTAATTCTACTTCTAATCAAGCTATGCAAAAGAAATTGGATGATCAATATACTATGCTTGTTAGATTAACGCAGCATCAAGAAGATAAAGACAAAGAAAATGATAAGAATGAAGAAGAAAGAAAGAGAATTGATAGAGAAAATTCGGTTTGGAGAGAAACTATGAATGTTAAATTAGCATTAGCTGAAAAAGGAAGGAATTAAAATAAATGGGAGATTCGGCGTGTCAAGTAATTATCATTGAAGGCGAAAATGCTCTAGCTACTGTTAATATTTTTTCAAATAAACATCCTCAAGTAGAAACAGCATTTTTAATCGCAGCAATAGAGGCTTCGTGTGAGGGAATTCATCATGCTTCTTTATATTTTTTGATAGAAGATGAAGAAGATAAATTAAATTCTACTTATACACAACCTATAATCGATTTACATAATCGAATTATAAATGAATTACCAGAAGTTATATCTCATGAAGCACAAGTTTTGGTTGATGAATTATCATCTAAACTATTTACTGCGATACGGAAAACGAAGGAACTTTTTAGTTAAGCAAAAAAAAATTATTCAATAAAAGGAGAAACATGTTAACCCAATTAGGATTATCTTTAGTTTTAGTATTTGCTTTAGTAGCGCCACCAGCCTGTAGTAAATCCCAGGTTCAAGCAACTTTGCAAGATGCTGCTGATACTTTATCGGCAGAAAGAAGTAGAATTCTTACAGATTTTCCAGATTTTACTTCAAAATATGATCATCTTCAAAGTTTAGTAGTATCAATAAAAACAGCTATTGATGCTTCCGATAATTTATCAGCAAAGAATTTGATTAAGGATTTCTTACCTTTATTTGACGAACTTATTGGAAAATTGGGAGTTAATAAAAAGATTTTAGATATTGTGGATATTGCTATTCACATTGTTTTAAATCATCTTCCAGTTAGTTTAGCTCCATCAAAACGTGGAATGGTAAATGAAGATTTGATTCTAATTCAATACAAAAAGAGAGAAGTTTGGGGTTGCAATACTAAACCACAATTATGTAAACAGCTTTAATAAACTAAATAGGTAAAAATTAAAGTAAAGAATAGGAGAGGTTTATGAGACTTCTCCTTTTTCTTTTGATAAATTCTTAACAAAAACTTTTAATCCTAACCTTTCGGCAGTTTTAATCATATTTAAGCTACCTCTGGAAATTCCGTCCCAAATAATTATTGCTGCTTCTGCATATTCTGCCATTTCTTTATTCCTAATTGGGCCAGCACTTTTTCCATATAAATCCCAATTAGCAGGAAAATATTTTATTGGAATACCAAAATCTCTTGCATAAACCTCACCCAAGTAATCTACACCTTTAGCTTTTCCACAAACTATTTCTGTAATTTTCCAATCTATTTTCTTTAAAGCTTCTTGTAGAATATTTATATTAGTTATAGTTCTACTCCCTGCAATTATTGTTTTCATTTTTATTTCTTCCTTGCCTTGGTTTCCTCATTTTACTAATATTATTTAACACATGACTCGCAATTATTTTTTCTTTTAAACTATTAAAAGCTATGCCTAATGGAATAGTTTTCTCATAAATTTTAGTTTGATCTTCTATAGCAAACATAAATATTCTATATTCATCTGGAGTTAATTTGAGTTCAACTATATATTCATCAGCTTTATCCTTTATTATTAAATCAGAGAGTTCATTCATGATTTTACGCCTCTTACTAAACCAGTTGGAATTAATTGTAATTCCATCCCTTCTCTTATGTCTAAATTTTGTACTAAGCAACTTCCATTAACTAATAAAGACATAGTTTGTTTGCCAGTTTTATCAAAAACTCCAATAGTTATCCAGGCAACTATGTCATTTATTATGTCACGATCAATTTTCAATACTACTATTCTCAAAATTCTCACCACCTTTCTAGCTAAATTGTTTTGCGTTTGTAATTAGTTTATGGGCAAAATTTCTTTGGGCAGGATTTAGATTCTTACTTATCCTGAAATTTGCCAATAAACTCAGTACGCCAGTAATAGCACTATTAATCTTAATATTTGATTTAGGATCAACAAATGAACCTTCTATAGTTTGAAATTTAGTTAAAGCTTTTTCTAAATCTAAAATTAGATTGGCAAGTTCTATATCATTTTTCATAATTTATCGTCCACAATTACAGTTGACTTTTGCTAGTTTCCAATTTTCTATTTCTTTCTCTGTACAACATTCTTCATCTGGTGAAAAATCGTGTGGATCAGTATTTTGTGTGGGAAAGCCATAAATAGATTCTTCTTCTCCATCTTCCCAAACAAAATTATAAGTACCAATTCCCCATGGAGAACTACAAACTATAGCAACCGTTTCATTTTTACTATTTTTTATAACTTTACACGTCATAAAATATAGTCTTTCATTCCATCTAAATTAATTGGGCCTTTTGATGGCGTATCATTGAATGGTGCCCAATTTTTTCCTATTTTTATTTCGACCGAGGTAGTAAGCCCATTAGGAAATAAACTATTTTTTAAATACTGTGCCGGTGATTCCATGGTTCTTTTAATAATTTTCGTTGCTTCCTCAACTAGTGATTCCTCGATTTCAAATATTAAACTATCATGAATTTCGTTTATTAAGCCATATTTCTCATTTAAATCTGTAATTATTCCATCTTTATTAAATTGTGAAAGTTCACGCATTTTTTCTTTCTTGATCGCGAACGCGTGATTACTCGGCAAATATGCAATACAAGCTTCAGAATCTACTCCAGATTTTCTACACCAATATTGGCCCCTAGAATTTTTAATTATTTCTTCATCACCTTTTGGCGCGCGAGGAGAAGTTAATAATCTCCAATCGTAAACATCATAGAATCTTCTTATATAACCATAACGAGAAATCAAATACGTTTGTCTATCAGCTTGTTTTTTAATTCTTTCAGGAAATTCAATAAATGTTTTTGGAAATAACTGTCTAACTAATTGGTGAATTCTTTTTGGCTCAACTTCATTTTTAAACGTATGACGATTTGTTTTGTAAAATTTCTTAACGCCCATTCCAAATCCCAAACCAAGAAGTGCTGGCTTAGCTTGAGAGTCACGGATGAATTTATAATTTTTCTTTATAAATTTCAAATGCTCAGCTAATTTTACGTCATCTAAATCTACCCATGAGTGTAAATTCTTCAATCGCTCAATAGTTTCTTCACCAATTAAAATTCTAGCTTTCCATTGCTCATCGGTTAATTTAATTGGCTTAGTTTGCTTTAATTTATGAACTCTTAAATCTATATAGTCTGAAATAATATGAGCAGCTAGAAAAGAATGTGGATCAATTTTTCCAATTCGATTATAGTCTTTGTCTTCAGCTTCAAATGATAAAGTATTGATGTGAAAGGCAGAATAATCAGCTTCGAGTAATACCTTATTTCCTTCTGCTACAACTAATGAACGAAATTGTTTTGCTAAATTTGCATAGCCTGTAGAAGAAAATAAAGTTCCTCTAGCTGGTGCGTTCTGAATGTTTGGAGAAGTTGACAATTGGCCTGAACTTGGGATGAACTGAAATTTAGCCCTCAATCTATTATCTGAATCTGGTTGCCAGCCAGTTATTTTAATTTTACCAGTCTTTTTATTTTCAGTTCTTCTACCAATATATGTCCCAGCAAGGTGATCTAATTCTCTAGAGTAGACAACTTTATTAATAAATGGATCAGGATAATTTAGTTCTGATAATTTTTCTGCTAAATGATAAAGTTCATCTTTGGAAGTTGTATCAGAAACTTCACCAGTTTTTCTATTTCTTTTTGTGGGAACTTTATAAGCTATGGCTAGCTTTTTATTACCAGCTTTTAAAGCCTCTTGAGACTTATGTTTTAAATAATTTGCAACTTGTTGAGAAGAATTTGGTTTAAATTCTTCCATTCTAACCCATCGTTTTTCAGGTAAACCATCAATTATGAACCCTTTTAAAACTAAACCTGTAGTTTTTTCTCTTCTAGTATGTTCTTCAATATATTGAGCCAGTCTTAGATTATAAATTTCTGGCGATTCAACAATATAAAAAGGGGTTTCGCCTTTACTTTTAAAGTTTGAAGCGGATTTAAATAATTCTTCTATCTCAATTATCTCTGCTGGAACTCTTTTATAACCTTCAAGTGGATCAAGCCGACGAAGGTATAGAGGAAATTCATCTTGAAGTTCTGATAGAACTTTATCTTTTTCAGTTTCTATTTGTAGTCTAAATTCTTCTCTCTTAATGGGATCAATTGGAAAACCTCTTTTGGTCATATCTAAAAGAATAGGATTTAGTTTAACAACATCATCAATAAAACCATCCCATAACGATTTTGTATCTGGAAGTAATCGCTTATTAGATAAATCTTTCTTCAATCCTTCATAAATTCTAAGTGTTGCATCTACATCGAGTACACCATAATTCTTTGGATTAATTTGAGCTAAATGTTTCCAAACTGGAAATTCTGGTGCATAAAAATTAGTAGCGAACTGTAAACCTCTACCCATTTTTACAAAATCTTGATTAAGCCATTTCCAACAGTGCATTACATCAATATTTAATCCATTAATTGTACCTTTTCCATATTTATAGTCTAAATGTACACTATCAAATTCATAATTGTTCCAGCCACATTTAGGATTTGAAAGTTTTAGAATTTTTTCAGCTATCTTCTCATATTCCCCAAACATAGGAAAGAAAATTCCAGTTTTAGGCTTAATAGAAAACTGAATAGAATCAATATCTCTAACTTCTATATTTTCATATTCAATTTCTGATTCATCAGTTTGTAAAGTAGATTCCGGAGTTTCAATATCATGAGAAATAATTAAATCTGGATTGCGTCTGCATAGTTCGTAGAAATTTTCAGCATCTTTTATAGATGGATTTTCATTATAACTTACTTCAAATTTAGGAATATTTCCTGCGGCTAAATCTATAGCAGCTTTAATATCTCGCATTAAGACACCGATATAAATTCTTCCCTCACGAGTTACAAAACTTGGGTGTAAGGAAGAAATTAAAGGAATTCCATAAATAGAATCCTGAATATAACCACGCATTGAACCAATTTTAAATTTCTTTATATAGGATTTAAATTGGTTTTTATCGGTTGCTTCTAGTTGAGAAGTATAATCTATAACTTCTTGTGGAAGTTTTACTAAATGTTTTAGTGGAAGATTTCCAAGCGCAAGAATAACTTTAGGTTTATATTTATTTACTATGGCGTTTAGGTGAACTTTACAATGATCAATTGCTGCATATTCATACGAGGCTCCTTCTAAATTATTATAAGGAGGCTGACACGAAATTAAATTAGCAAATGCAAAATCTTCTCGTTGTTTTCCCAAAAGCCTAATTGCAGTCATTAAGGCTGATCCTGCTTCGGCTTCGGGGCGAAATGGTAGGCCATAAAATTTCTCTTTATCTCCGGCAGCCTCCCCGATAATTAGTACACCAGTAGTGCAGCGGCCTTCTGAGATTATGAAACCACCGTTAGCATTTTCTAAAAGGCATCCTCCACAAGTTTTTGGCTTGACTAACAATATCTTACCTCCTTTCTTTTAATCTATTTTCTTATTTCTTAAACCATTCTTTAAGTGTTTCATCAGTAGCAAGCCACGGTTTTAGTTTTATAATCAGTTCTTCCCAAGTAGGATATATTGTGAATCCAGCTTCTTCTAAAGGACTATATTCTATTCTCTTGCCAATTAAATCATGATACAATCCTTCATATTGATAACGATTTATTAATATATTATCAATTAATATTTTTGCATGATTGATATGTTCTTGTCTTGTCATATTCTATTGTTAGGAAATCTCTAAAAAGAATCCTAAGTCAGTTAGTATTTTATTATACCTATCTACTGTTATATCAATTCTAGCCGCTTTAAAATTTCTATCTAATACTTCAATTAATTCCTCTCTTTTAATTCTTCTAGTATGTTTTCTTATGGCCCAATTATAAAATTTTATAAACTGTTTATTCATTAAATTCTCCGATATTTTTCACAAATGTTTCTCTGCGAGTTCTTCGATTTTTAATAATTCCTTATCAGTAAATTCTATTTTATCTTCCATAGCATAAATAAAATCCACTTCCCAAGAACTTAATAAATTGTCTGGAATTGTAGTTAAATCATTAATTATTTGTATAGCTTTATTATTTGTTATCATAATCTAGCTCCATAATTTTTACATCGTCATCAACCCCTATCAGAATTGCAGCAGGAATTTGAAGATTAGTCAATATATTCATAATAGCTTGAGCTTTTTGCGATAAATTTTCATTACCCATTGATAATGGAGATTTCTTTAAAGTTACTAAATATCTAGAATACGGACTTAACTCGTAAACTTCTGCTTTTGGTTCTATAGCTTTTAAAGTTCTGACTGTTATTTTGTTTTTAACCTTTATGCTTTTTAGTTTACCATTTTCCTGTTCTTTAGCCATCGTCTTTTACTCCATTTAATAGAATATTTGCAGCTTTTCTTAATTCACTTCTATCGTTTTTCTTAGTTCCAGAAATTATTAGTCCTATAGCTAAGCTTTGTGCTGAAGGTAGCTTTAAGGAAGTAATAAAATCCATAATTTTATCTACATAAACAAGCTCATCCGTAATTTTATATTTAGTTTCTAAATCAATTGCTGGTATAGTTAAAAGTTCATTAAAATCTTCATTGGTAAGCTGATGTACATTTTTCATTCCTAAAATAGTTTCTTCATCTGATAAAGGAATATCAGCTTTTTTTAAAGCTAAATTTGTAAAATCTAATTTCATCGTACTACGAAGATTTTGAAATTTTATCATTGCGATTCGGTTTAATTCATCAGTTAATTTGTTTGTCATTTTGTTTAGTCTCTATCAGCCGGATTTTCACGCTCTTTTACTTTCTTTAGAGTTTCCAGTATTGCATCTTCTAGATCAAATTGTAGTAATTTAGAAAAAGAGGCTAAAAAAATAAATATATCTCCTATGGCATCTTTTATTTGTGGTGTTACGTTCTTTCCTAATTCATATCGCAAATAGGCATGATTCAATTCACCTACTTCTTCACCAATTCCGATTAACTTTCTATATGGTTTATCTTGATCGAATGGGAAATTAGCTTTTTGCCAGTCATGGATTTCATTTTGTATATCTCTTATTTGGCCCATTTTTATTTTAAACCCACTTTCTACATTCAGGATTCGTTCTAATTTTGTTAGCGATATCAACTGGGTTTCCTACTAAAACCAAACCTTCAGGATTTTTTGCTCTAGAGATAGCAACATAAGACATTCCTGGATAACCAAAAAACTGTGGTCTGGTATCTATTTGAACTACATCTAATGATAAGCCTTGCGCTTTATGTACACTACTAGCATAAGCTAATCTTAACGGATGAAAGGAAATTTCCCCAATTATCCAATCACCTGTTTTTGTATCTACTCTAGGTGAAAATCCACCAGAAAAATATTCATGTGTGGGATTTACGCTAGATAAATTAGTTCTAATTATTCTACCAATTTTTATTATTTTATTATTTCGTTTTAATTTAACTAAAAATTTATCTACTTTCTCGTCATAACTTTCAATAGTTCCACAATCTCCATTTACATAATTAAATTCTGGAATATCATTGGATAAAATCATTACGTAAGCACCAACTTTTAGGCGCAACTCATCTGGAATTAATTTTTTCCATTCATTTAATACTTTTCCACGAGGTTTCGACGTAGTTCTAATTAATGGTGTTTTTAAGGAATTAAGTCGTTTTGTATTATAATAATCTACTTTATCGTTTAAAGAAATTAAAGTTGTTCCATCAAAATTCCAGTCAATTTCGCTAGTAAATTTTACCCCACAATTTTTTAATTTATGTACTGCTGCTTTTCCACTTCCCTGTCGAATAAGATTTATAGCTTCTATAAAATCAGGATTTTCTTGTCGCCAGATTTTATCTAAATGAATAATATTATTTTCAAATCTAGGCCAATATTGGGACTTAAAAAAGAATTCTGCATTTACTGGTGGTAATTGTAATGCGTCGCCAATTAGATGAACTCCAAAAGTTTCTCTACCAGTTTTATCATTATTTATTTGATCAACTGCTGCCATTACTAAATCTAATTGTTTAGCATCTAGCATAGAA
>Ga0137401_10000069_pt1 | contig 31024 bp, 25 predicted proteins | sample CZOMad1_1_16fung_FD_108286 | JGI IMG/M metagenome (GOLD analysis project Ga0137401, IMG submission 108286) | Vadose zone soil fungal communities from Angelo Coast Range Reserve, California, USA - CZOMad1_1_16fungal (Illumina Assembly) | ecosystem: Environmental > Terrestrial > Soil > Vadose...
CTTGGGGTGGTCCGCGATGCCGCAATGCATGGTCGGATCGAGGAATACTCAACGCCAGACGCAGCGACGCGATGGCGACTGCGGTTTGGAGCGGTACCATGCGAGCAGCTTCGGACCGAGTTCTAGTTTGCGCCAAATCAGGGGTGTTTTGAGGACAGTCGCCGCTACCGGTTGCACCAGACGCCGAACGCGAAACATTGTGTGTTCCTGTCCCCTCCAACCAGCGCCGCTATTAATGTACTGATTACCGATTACTGATTACTGATTCACCCTTCCTCGGCGCGTATGGCACGTGCATGTTGCGGAAAATACAGGGATAATGAGGCACATGAAATAGTTTAGCTGTCAGTACCTTTCGGTCGCGCGCAATTACCCGAAAGAGAAGGACAGCGCACAGGCTGCCGAGCGGTGGAGCAATCCAATAGAGCCATTGGTAAGACCAAAACCAGTTCACTAAAGAGGGCCCGAAGCTGCGAGCAGGATTCAAGCTCGTTCCGGAGATCGGTGCTCCGATCCAAACGAGAGTGGCGACGAGAAACCAATTCATCAAGGGGGTCCAGTGCATCAGACGTTGGCTGCTCAAAAACATGAAGATTGCCAGCACCAGGGCCAAGGTCATAGCGACCTCCGCGAAAAAAACAAACCAGATTGGATAACCTGGTCCGGGCGCAGTGACGCCATCGTGTACATCGGCGGCGTGCTGACGCCAGACGAAAACGAGCAGCCAAGCTCCTATGATCGCGCCAAAGAACTGGGCAATCAGATAAGCGAGAAAATCGTGCGTATGCATCTTGCCGCGAGCAAAAAAGGCAAGTGACACTGAAGGATTGATATGAGCGCCGCTTAGTTTGCCGAGCGGGGAAATGGCGAAAAGGGAACCGCTACCGGCAAAGATCAAACCGGTGAGCAAAAGCCGGAAGCTCGACGAAGGGACCAGATGAGCAACCGGAAAATCGGGGCTGAAATTAAACACGGCAGCGCTCAGACCGACTAAGACATTAAAGCCGGTTCCACACGCCTCAGCAGCATACTCGCGCCAATTAAGTTTCATAAAACGACAGCGGCGACTTGCCTGTCCGACATAGTCCGTTAACCGTCAAGTGCGCCGCCTTTAGTATCTGAATGAGGTCGGATCCCAGGCAAATCGCCGCTACCGTATGCGCAAATTGCTTCGTTGGCTTACCATCTTCGTACTCAGTTTAATCGCTCTGTGGCTCATAGCTGCGTTAATCCTCATCATCAATGGGCTGAAGGAGCGGGTCGAACCGGCGGACGTCGCAGTCGTCCTAGGTAACGAGGTCTATCTGAACGGAGAGCCATCGCCACAGCTCGAAGCGCGGCTCGATCGCGCCGTTGAACTGTTTCGGCAACACCTTTTTCCGCAGATTGTGGTGAGTGGAGGGATTGAAACGAGCGGGACTGACGAGAGTCTCGCAATGCGCCAATACCTGATGAGACAGGGCGTTCCCGCCGAAGCGATCTTTCTTGATCCTCGCGGTTCCGATACGATGGATACAGCCGAGGACACGGTCGCTCTGATGAACCAACAGGGATGGAAGCGAATCATGATTATTTCTCAATATTTTCATCTGCCTCGTTGCCAGCTGGCTTTCAGAAAAGCCGGCATCAAACATGTTTTGGTGAGTTATGCGCGTTTTTTCAGCTGGCGCGATCTATGGGCGATTACGCGAGAACTGGTCGCTTATCCTGTCTATTGTTTTAAGACACCGGCCCAACTGGTGCATCGCGGTGGCTGAATGGTAGCCGCAGCCCGACTACGTGAAGCCTTCGTCGCGGCTGCAGTACCAGGGATACGCCTTAAAGCCTCGGGCACGCCGTAGCCAGCGGAAGCGGCCTTCAGTTACCTGGGTTGCGCACTTTCGCGCCTGGGAAGGTGCGTCTACTCTAAAGAAATCGGCCAAAAGGTAAACGCAAACTGTTTGCAAAAACAAATTGTCCTGCTTGAATCTCTTTGCCCTCATCGCCAAGATGGATCCGCGCTCAAGAAAGTATTCGGTATTTCATGCCGGTCTGATGCCGCTACTCGTGGTAGCGATTCTTTGGGGGTTAACCCTCACAGTTTGTCCCAGGCTCCATGAGTGGGTGCACCCGGATGCCGATCACGAAGATCACGACTGTGCGGTCACCCTATTCTCAAATAGCGGCATCCACTTTGCCGCGATTGATCTGCTTGCCGTAGGGAAGCCTTCTCAGTGGCTTGTCGTCGACGTTCTTCATTTCGGTTCTCAAGTCTTAGTTGCGGCGCAAACGGATAGGCTGATTCCAGGCCGTGGCCCCCCGGCGATCCGGTAAGGGCGCGCTCCCGCGCGTTCGCATGCTTTGGTAGGGATGCGCTTCTGCACGTCCGTGTGCTTCGTTCTGGATGCGCGCGTGCGCGCCCATGGACCGGCCGAGCCGCTCCCTACCGATTCACCGGAAGGCCATCCTTCGAACCTGACAAGGTGCACGGCCTGAATTCTTTCTAGTCCTTAACTCCAGTATTTGAAAAATTGATATGTTCAACCTTTACGATTCGTGCGTAACGATCCGAGAGAAAGTCGGACGCACATTTGTTTTCTTCGTTTCTTTAGTGGTTCTTCCATTCGCAATTTTCGGTCAGAGCGCAGTTCCCACTGCGTCTCCAGAAGCCAACCAAAGTTCCGGTCAGACACTCGATCCCATTACGGTGGTGGGCCAACTCAATGAAGCGCGTGATCAGATCGTTCCCTACCTCGGCGCCACGAAATACTCGATTGGCCAAACGCAGATTCAGACCCAGTCCCAGGGCGATAACGCCTCGTTCAACCAAGTCATTTTACGAGCGCCCGGTGTTTCACAGGATTCTTTCGGTCAACTGCATGTCCGCGATGAACATGCCAACCTACAGTTCCGGATCGACGACGTGCTAATCCCGGAAGGAATAACCGGTTTTGGTCAGGAGATCGATACTCGTTTAGTAGACAACGTAAATCTCATCACTGGATCGTTGCCTGCCCAGTTCGGTTTCCGCACGACCGGTATCATCGATATTCATACGAAACAGGGAGCGGCAGTGAACGGCGGCGAAGTCTCATTCTACGGCGGCTCGCATGAGACGGTCAATCCCAGTTTTGAATTCGGGGGCGTACAAGGTCAGTTTCACTACTTCGTCGAGGGCAGTTACAATTCGAATACTCTCGGCATCGAGAGCCCGACCAGCAGCCATCACCCGATTCACGATCAAACCAAGCAGTACAAGGGTTTCGGCGATTTTTCCTACATCATCGACGATACGAGTCGGCTCAGCCTGCTACTGAGCGGCACGTATTCGGATTTCCAAATACCGAATAACCCAGAACAGGCTCCAGCGTTTAGCCTGGCAAACGCCGATCCGAAGAAGTTTGATTCGCGGAACCTGGACGAAAATCAGCACGAGCAAAATCATTACCTGATTCTGGCTTACCAAAAATCGTTTGATACGGTGAGTCTCCAATTGGCGGCATTTACCCGCTACAGCGAGACATTATTTACGCCCGATCTAAAGGGTGACTTGATCTTCAATGGCATCGCCAGTCGAGTAGATCGAACTCTCTTTGATAACGGCGTGCAGTTCGATGCGAGTTGGGCAGTGAATGACTGCAATGTGATTCGAGGTGGATTTCTGATCACGGTGGAAGCTGCCAGAGCATATACCACTAACCTCGTTTTTCCCGTTGATGCGACGGGAGCACAAAGTTCTGATCTGCCGACTTCGATTACCGATAACAGCAGAAAAACCGGCCTGGTCTATGGGTTTTATCTGCAGGATGAATGGAAAATATTCGAGCCACTAACCGTCAACTTTGGCGCTAGATTCGATGTCGTCGACGAATTTGCGCATTCCTATCAATTGGGCCCAAGAATTAATGTGGTCCTTCAAGCTACCAAGAGCACCACTATTCATGCGGGTTACGCGCGCTATTTCACGCCGCCTCCGCTCGAGCTGGTACAGAATTCTGACTTAGCCAAATTTGTTGGCACCACCAATCAGTCCGCCATCCAACAAAGCTCTTCGGTTAAGCCAGAAAGAGCTCACTATTTTGATGCCGGAATCACAGAACAATTTACGCGATCCTTTTTCGTCGGGGTCGATGCATACTACAAGGAGGCTCGGGATTTGATCGACGAAGGCCAATTTGGTGCGGCCCTTATATTTTCTCCCTTTAACTATGCCCACGGCAACCAATACGGAGTCGATGTAACGGCGAACTATGCCCAAGGCGGGTTCAATGCATACGCTAACTTGTCGTTCCAGCGCGGGACCGGCGAAAAAATTACGTCGGGTGAGTTTCTATTTGGTCCGGACGAGCTTGCTTTCATCAAGAATCATTTTGTGTTTCTCGATCACGACCAGCGCTACACCGCGTCGGCCGGAGCCTCTTACACTTGTCACGGTACGACAGTGTATGCGGACATGCTTTATGGCAATGGCCTGCGCAGCGGCTTCGCGAATACTGACGAAGTGCCGGCCTACTACACTTTCAATATCGGGCTCACCCACACGGTCAACTTGCCCCAATTGGGTAAGTTACAGCTACGATTTGATGTCGTGAACCTTTTCGACAAAGGCTATCAGCTACGCACTGGATCGGGAATCGGAGTATTTGCGCCGCAATTCGGCGCCCGGCGCGGATTCTTCGGCGGCGTTTCCTGGTCTTTCTAGAGCGCGTGGACCTAATAGGAACCTGACTCGGCTCGGGCGGGTAGTGAATCGACAAATGTCTGCAGTTCGTGATTGTCTAGCTTGGAAACCACGATGTAGTTGCAGGCCGAATTGCCCCAGGTATAGACAGCGCATCCTTTGATGAGATTGTTATGGTTCGAGAGCAGCCCGTTATTGGGCGGCCAGCAAAAGAGAGTAACAATGCTCTGGTCGTGCTGGTAGACAAGCGCTGCGACTAGACGATCACCGATGACATTGACGCGCCCTCCGAGCAGCGAGTAGCCGGGAGCCTGAAGATCGGCCAGCGGTGGCGTAAAGCTGAGTTTGGCGGCGAACCAGGATTTTAATACTTGCTGGTCCGACGAAACGACATCGACCAGATGATCGGTGGCGAGCGACTGGGTATACTGCGCAACTGCCTGGGTGGAAAGTTCCTTTGCATTGTCCGGCATAAGCATGGTCAGAGCGCACAAGCCGACAACGAGCGCTGCGGCCGCATAGATCCAAGGCCGCCGGAAAATGGTAAACTCGGACTTCAGTCTCTCGCGCTGGAAGTTAGCCAGAACCTTAGCTCGTAACTCAGGAGGTGCGGCATAGACTGGCGCGTTGGATCGGAAGAAGGATCGGAAATCCAAGCATTCTTGCAAGAAGGATCGGCAGGCTGGACAATCGCTCAGATGCTGTTCCAGGCGAAGTGATTCACCAGGGTCGAGCTCGCGATCCAGATACGGATCTATCAGGTGATCGAGTTCTTCACAGCTCATTCTCGGTTCCCCTTAGATCGAGCCTCGGTCATTTCCTGGCGTAGGCGCAGACCCGCCTCGCTCGGGCAAGATGTCACCTCATCGACGGGCAAGGGAAAACCCAATTGTCCGTGGGACCATCCCTCGATCGCTCGCAGAGCTAGGATTTCTCTAAATTCGAATGGTAATTTACTCAATGCTCGATCCAGTTCTCGTTTCCACAGTTCTTGGGAGGGATCCAGGGACGGTTTGTGTGATAATACCACATGGATCGCTTCTTGAAACTGGATCGTCCTCGAGCGGTCGCTGTTCGCCTGAAACCCGGTACCACACCACGATTGCTGCGGCTTACTTGCCCTCCGCACGGAAAAGGAGCATCTAAGAAGTGGTATCCATGCGCCTGTTGATCATCGAAGATGAAAAGAAAACTGCTGCTCATCTGAAGAAGGGCCTGAGCGAGAATGGATTTACCGTGGATGTGGCCTATGATGGCTCTGAGGGCTCCCAGCTCGCCTCTGCTGGTGCGTACGCGCTGATCGTCCTCGACGTCATGCTACCGCGGCAGGACGGCTGGGCGATCCTTGGCCAACTGCGGGGAGGAGGTGTTATGACGCCAGTTCTTTTTCTTACCGCACGCGACCGCGTGGAGGACCGGGTCAAAGGGCTCGAAATGGGAGCCGACGATTATCTAGTGAAGCCGTATGCTTTTTCGGAATTGTTAGCTCGAGTCCGAACAATTTTGCGGCGAGGCTCGTCCGCGCAGCAGGAGGTGCTGCGGATGGCCGATCTAGAAATAGACACCCGCCGGCATAAAGTTACCCGGGCCGGACGCAATCTCCATCTCACTCGTCGCGAGTTCGTGCTGCTAAGCTGTCTGGCGCGATCGGCCGGAGAGGTTGTCTCGCGCACCAGGATTGTGGAAGAGGTTTGGGACATCAACTTTGATACGGGTACTAATATAGTTGAGGCGACCATGCGAAGGTTGCGAGCGAAGGTTGACGATCCTTTCGAAAAGCCGCTCATCCACAATGTTCGCGGCATTGGCTATGTGCTCGAGTCCCGTTAAGAGTGAGGCGACTCCTGCCCGGAGCCAAAGACGGCCCTGGTCACTGGTTGCCCGATTAGCGGTCTTCTACACTCTGGCTACGACCGCGCTTTTGTTAGTCACCATGGCTGTTCTATACGGCGTGGTCGTACGGTACAGCGATGCCAACGATAACCTCTTCCTGAATGACAAGTTGCGGGCTGTCCGAGCCGATCTGGCCGTCAAAAAGACAAACGGAGGAGAACTGCTCGTGGAAGAAGTGGCCAGCGAGCCTTCGGATTATTTCGTTCGGGTGCTCGATCGGCGAACGGGAAAAGTGCTCGCCGAAAGTCCTGAGATGGGAAAATGGCTTTGGCCATCCGTGTTTCCCGCACCCCCGCCCAACGGCCACATTCCTGAGGAAGGCAGCGAATATAAGACCTCAGCTGGAAAATGGTTTCTCCTGATGTCGGCCTTTGCGGAAATTGATCGCATGATGCCGCGACCGGTCGTGCTCCAAATCGCACAGGATCGCTCCGACGACAAAGCTTTTGCGGATTTCTTTCGCAACCTCCTTCTCGCTGTTCTCGTAGGCGGCGCCGGCTGCTCGGCTGCAGTCGCACTGTTGGTCGCACGGCGAGCATTGCGCCCGCTGGAGCAGATGGTTGCCGCGATGAAGAGAGTACAAGCTTCGTATCTCCAACCGCGCCTCAATCGGGATCGGTGGCCGAAGGAGCTGGATTCTCTGGCCGCCGCCTTCGACGAAATGCTCGCGCGCCTCAAAGAATCCTTTGAGCGCTTATCCGCTTTCTCCGCTGATCTGGCCCACGAATTACGCACCCCGATCCAAAACCTGCGTGGAGAAGCGGAAGTGGCGCTTACGCGAACTCGCACCGCCGATGAATATCGGGAAGTGATCGAATTAAGCATCGAGGAATATCAGGGTCTGGCGAATATGATCGACAACTTGCTTTTCTTAGCCCGCGCCGAAAACTCGGAAACGCCGCTCAATCGCTTGACGTTCAAGATCGGCCCCGAGATTGACATCATTCTCGATTTCTACGATGCGGCGGCGCGTGAACAGAACATCGGATTGAGCCGACAAGGGGATGCAGATCTCTATGCCGATGCGATGTTGGTTCGTCGCGCACTCAGCAATCTGGTCTCAAATGCGCTGCAACACACTTCAGCTGGAGGACAAGTCCTGCTGACGGTTAAGCAAGCAAATGGGAGCGTCGAAATCCACGCGCAGGACACCGGCAGCGGTATTGGCCCGGAACATTTGCCGCGGATTTTCAACCGTTTCTACCGAGCAGATGCTGCTCGCAGCTCCAATTCGGGCGGAGTCGGACTCGGACTGGCCATCGTGAAATCGATCATGGATTTGCATGGCGGATCGGTAACGGCCGAAAGCAAACCGGGCGAGGGAACGATCATCACACTAAGATTCATTCAGTCAGAGCAGATGTCGCGGAGCGATCAACACCGCACAAACTTGCAGCCATTGGTCTAGCTTAGGATTTGCGGAGTCGGGGAGCGGATTTCGACTGATATCTCACAAAGAGCCGTCAGAAGAATTACAATTCCATCAGTTTCGCGGTAGTTTTCCGATTCTGACTTTTCTTACAAGGAGGTCGGCGCTAGCGATTGCGAGGAAAGGAGCGGATTACTCGCGATGATAAATCACACCGTATCATCGGCCACGGCAGTGACCAAAATCCTAGGACCGCTTACTTGTGCATGCGCGAAAAGCAGTCGCATTTCGAAGAAGTTGTTCTGCCTCACCTGGACCGTGCATATAATCTTGCGCGCTGGCTGATCGAAAACGATCAGGACGCGCAGGCGATTGTTCAAGAAGCTTACCAGCAAGCACGGCAGGAGTTTGGAAGTCTTCGCGAAGCCGACCCACAAAACTGGCTGCTTACCATTGTTCGGAAGAGAATTCACGCCTGGATTCAGGAGAGCGAGAAACATTCAAAAGTGATTCCGCAGACTTTCCCGGGCGAGCCCTCCGTCGCGACTCAAGGTATGGCGGACACGCCGGAAAGGGCGCTACCTGAGGCTGCCGAGCAAGAATGGAAACGACCTCTGTATGAGGCTTTGAGTAGATTGCCGATCGAATTTCGAGAAGTTCTGGTGCTACGCGAGATTGAAGGGTGGAACTATACCCAACTGGCCTCCGCACTGGGAATTCCACGACCCTTGGTGGTGCATCGGTTGAGCATGGCGCGCCAAAGCCTGCGCCAAGAACTGAAGGAGGCCCACCGTAGGGAATTAAATGATGGATGAGCGCTCAATGACATTAGGAAACTCTTTTCTAGTGTTCTGCATCTTGTGGGGTAACGCCTGGCCTTCGCTGGGAACCGAACCGGAGGGAAAACCGCTGACCTTGGCACGAGCACTCGCCATCACCCTGGAGAAGAGTCCGGTGCTCTCTTCCTTTTCCTGGGACATCCGGGCCGCCGAAGCCCGTATCATTCAAGCGAAACTGGTTCCTAATCCCGAGATCAGTCTGGAAGGCGAGGATTTTACGAGAGCCAACGTGAGGTCGGCTACTGAGAGCATGCAAAACACTCTCGAGCTTAGCCAACTGATCGAACTCGGAGGAAAGAGAAACTCACGAATTCGGGAAGCACAATTCGATCGAGAAGCGACCGAATGGGATTACCAAGTAAAACGATTGGAAGTTCTGAAATTAACCACTTTAGCGTTCATCGATGTGCTAACCGCACAGCGGAATGTACAATTAGCTGAGGAGAATGTTGAGTTAGCCGAAGAAGCGGCACCCGTTACACACAAGAGAGTAGAAGCTGGCAAAGCATCTGACGTTGAATTACTACGAACAAATACGGCGGTCGCGACCGCTCGGATCCGCTTAACTGAGGTTAGGCGTGATTCCGAGACAGTCCGAGTAAATTTGGCGGCTCAATGGGGAGCGAAGAAGGCAACGTTTCCCAGCGTAACTGGAAATCTGGACCAATTGAGACCAATTCCTTCGCTACAAACGCTGAAGGCGAAGCTCCAGAAGAATCCGGATCTAATAAGATGGACGACGGAACGCCAAAAACGTGAAGCAACCTTGAATCTTGCTCGCGCGGAGGCAAAGCCGGACGTAACTCTTCGCGCCGGACCTCGTTTGCTTGGAGCAAGTCACGCAGATCTGACGCTGGTGGCGGGATTTTCTATACCGCTACCACTTTGGAACCGAAATCAGGGAAAGATTGCCGAAGCAGAAGCAAACGTTGCCAAAGCCGCTGATGAGCGAGCGGCGGCCGAGGCGAGGGCATATGCCGAGCTCAATGAGGGTTACCAGACCCTGGCGAGAGCGGCGGAAGAAGTGCAGATTCTACGCGAAACCGTCCTACCCGGAGCGAAGAGCGCAGTCGACCAAATTACCGATGGCTATGCGGCCGGACGGTTCAGTCAGTTAGATGTTCTTGATGCGCTGAGAACCTATAACGAATCTCAAACCCAATACGTTAAGGCGCTTTCAGATTTTCAGAAGGCGCAGGCGCAAATAGATACACTTACTGCCGGACCGGTAGAGCTGCCGAAGTCGGGTGAATCGATATCGAAGGGCCACCAAGGGAATCGCCGTTACCAAGTTTCACGGGATGAATAAACCGGTTTCGATTGCAATCTTCATGAGCCTTGCGCTATTCGCCGCGAAGCCACTGGTATTCTCATCAGAGATGGCGGGGAGAGCTCCGACTCCGGGCGATAGGGACGTAGGTGGAGATGATGACAACGGAAATAAAAAAGGCGAAATCGCCAAGCCAAGCCCGATCGAGAAAGATCAAACTGACAGTAAACCAAGCGATGCAAAGAAGAATGAACTCAAAGAACCTCGTTCAAGCCCGAGCGACCAAGGTAGGAATGAGAACAGCGGCCAGAAAGGCAACGATCGGGGCGTGAGCGAGCCAAACGAGATGGGGCGCATCGAGCTCGACGAGAAGAAAACTGAAAATGCGCATTTGCAGGTGGAGATAGCAGGTCCAGCAAAGATCAAGACAGTACTTCAGCTCTACGGAAAGATTGCGATGAATGAAGACGCGGTGGCGAACGTATCTCCCCGTTTTCCGGGCCTGGTCAAATCCGTGCTAGTGCGATTGGGCGATAGGGTAGAAAAGGGGCAAGTACTGGCAGTAGTCGAGAGCAATGACAGTTTGCGGAATTATCAGGTAACCTCGGAGGTCGCCGGAACCATTATCAAAAAAGAAGTTACTATTGGTGAGGTCGTCCGAGACGACAAGCCGATCTTTACTGTCGCCGATCTTAGCACGGTTTGGGTTGACTTTAGCGTGTTTCCTCAAGATTTCGAACGGGTAAAACGGGGACAAATTGTTCGCGTCACTTATGCGGCTAATGTGAAGCCGATTGCCGGAAAAATCAGTTACATTGCTCCGATTGGATCGGAAAATACGCAATCGCTGCTAGCCCGTGCGGTTGCTGCCAATTCGGAGGGAGTACTCCGGCCAGGGTTGTTTGTTATGGGGGATCTCGAGACCGACGAAGTCGAAGTCCCGGTCGCAGTTCGTCCCGCCGCCATCCAGACCTTGAACGAAAAAACGGCGATCTTCGTGATGGAAGGCAAGGTATTTGAAGCCCGGGAAGTGAGGCTGGGAGCACGGGACGACAGTAATGTGCAAGTAGTGTCCGGCCTAAATGCTGGCGATAGCTACGTTGCAGCAAACAGCTTTCTCTTGAAGGCGGAGCTGGCCAAGGGTCAGGCTCCGGACCAGGACTAACCAAAGGATAGCAAATAGCAAATGGAATAGCGAATCGCCAACTAACGCTAACTGCCAACCTGTAACCCGTGGCCTTTCGATGATAGAGCGGATTATCAACTTTTCCATTCGATATCGATGGCTGGCTTTGCTGGCGTCGCTGGGTGTTGCCGGAGTTGGTATTTACAATTTCCAACATCTGCCGATCGATGCGGTTCCCGACATCACGAATGTGCAGGTGCAAATTAACACCGCTGCGCCTGGATTGTCGGCACCAGAGATCGAGCAACGAATCAGCTTTCCGGTGGAAACGGCAATGGCAGGAATTCCCCGGTTGGCGAGTGTTCGCTCGCTGAGCTACTACGGATTATCGCAAGTGACGGTCGTGTTTGAGGATAGGACTGACATCTATTTAGCTCGTCAACTCGTCGCCGAACGGTTACGTCAGGCCGACGACGAACTTCCGGGCCACGTTAGACCAGAGCTAGGCCCGATTGCAACAGGTCTTGGGGAAATCTATCTCTGGACGGTCAATGCCGGCCGCGAAGCGAGAAAATCTGATGGATCTCACTATACGCTCGCTGATCTACGCGAGATTCAGGATTGGCTCATTAAGCCGCAGCTCAAAACTGTTCCGGGCGTAGTTGAAGTAAATAGTATTGGCGGGTTTGAGAAGCAGTATGACATCACTCCTCATCCCGACCGACTGGTGGCACTGAATCTGACGTTCCGAGACATCAGCGAAGCAATCGATAAGAATAATGCTAATGTCGGCGCGGGGTACATTGAGAAGAATGGCGAGCAATATCTCATCCGTTCTCCCGGCCAGGCGAAAAGTCTGGCGGACATTCAGTCGATTGTCCTCTATACCAGAGGAGGGCTGCCTCTTCGCATTGGCGATGTTGCCGACGTAGAAGAAGGTAAAGAGTTGCGAACCGGCGCTGCCACCAAAAACGGTGAGGAGGCCGTACTTGGAACGGCTTTCATGCTGATCGGCGAAAACTCTCGCGCGGTGGCGAAGCGGGTAGACGAGAAGATCAAAGAGATCAACCGAACGCTCCCCCCCGGTGTGGTAGCCATAACGGTTTACGACCGGAGTAAGTTGGTGGACTCAACCATTGAAACCGTCCGTCAGAATCTGGTCGAAGGTGCGTCGCTGGTGGTGGTTGTTCTTTTTTTGTTGTTTGGAAACTTTCGAGCTGCACTGATCGTGGCAGCGATTATTCCGCTGGCCATGCTCTTCACCATCACCGGAATGGTTCAGAGCAAAATCAGCGGAAACCTGATGAGTCTTGGTGCGCTCGATTTTGGCATCATCGTCGATGGAGCGGTCATTATTGTTGAGAATTGTGCTCGGTGCCTGGCAACTGAGCAGCGGCGACTTGGTCGTCTGTTGAATCGAGACGAGCGGTTAACCACAGTTTTGCGAGCCAGCAAGGAAGTAATCACTCCCAGTATCTTCGGCTCGATCATCATCATGGTAGTATATCTACCAATTCTTAGCTTGAGTGGCGTTGAGGGTAAGATGTTTATCCCGATGGCGCTGACGGTATTGCTTGCGCTGCTTGGGGCAATGATTTTATCGCTCACTTTTGTTCCGGGATGCATTGCGATTTTTCTCCGCGGGAAGATGCGCGAAGAGGAAACGATTTTGATTCGATGGTCCAAGGCCATCTATCTACCGTTGCTGAACCTTTCGCTTCGGTGTCGACCGATGATCGTAGCAGCGACTGCGTTGCTGGTCGCTAGTTGTGGGTTCCTGGCATCTCGGATGGGAGCCGAATTTATACCGAGCCTGGACGAAGGAGATTTTGCGCTTGGGATTAACCGGATTCCGGGAACCAGTCTCACCCAAGCCTTGCAGATGCAGAAAAGCCTAGAGCTTGGATTGTTGAAGATACCCGAGGTAAAGGAAGTATTCACCTGGTTAGGCACAGCAGAGATTGCCACCGATGCGCAGCCACCCAGTGTTGGCGATAGTTACGTCATGTTGAAGCCGCGGGAAGCATGGCCAAGCCCCGAAAAATCCAAAAAACGGGTAGCCGATGAGGTCAGCCGTGTAATCGACAGCTACATCGGTAACAACATCGAGCTTTCTCAGCCGATTCAAATGCGAATGAACGAGCTGATATCTGGCGTGAAGGGAGACGTCGCCGTCAAGATTTTCGGCTACGATTTGGACGAATTAATGAAGGTGGGTCAAAGAGTCGCCGATGTGCTCAGCCGGATTCGGGGAGCGGAAGGGATAAATCTCGAACGCCTGGCCGGTTTGCCATTTCTTACCATTCAACCAAACCACGAAGCGATTTCCCGATACGGATTGAGCGTCAGCGATGTCCAACAAATAATCGAAACGGCGGTTGGCGGCAAAACCGCCGGTCAATTTTTCCAGGGCGATCGCCGGTTTCCGATTGTGGTACGGCTGTCGGAAAGCGTCCGAGCAAATATCGATGCGTTAAAGCGACTTCCTATTTTGCTTCCCGCGGCGGAAGGGCCTTCGATCGGAGGGGCGTTGCTCGCGACGCCCACTGATCAAGCAGTTTCTACTAGCAGATCTAACTACACTCGACTAAGCGATGTCGCCGATTTTGAAGTGAAAACCGGTCCCAACCTGATAAATCGGGAAGACGGCAAACGACGTATCATTGTGACTTGCAATATTCCGAGTCGCGATATTGGAACTTTTGTGGCTGAGGCCCAAAAAAAGATTCAAGAGCAAGTAAAACTTCCGGTTGGATATTGGATGGAGTGGGGAGGACAGTTTGAGCAACTGCAGAGCGCTACCCAACGGCTAATGGTCGTGGTGCCAATAGCCTTACTGCTAGTTTTTGTATTGCTATTTTTGTCTTTCGGAACCGCCAAGGACGCGTTGTTGATTTATACCGGTGTTCCCTTGGCGTTGACCGGCGGAATTCTTGCGCTCTGGCTGCGCGGAATTCCTTTGTCCATCTCGGCTGGCGTCGGATTCATCGCTTTGAGTGGAGTGGCTGTGCTCAATGGCGTTGTGATGATCAGCTTCATTCGGCGGTTGCGTTTGGAAGGAGCGCCCCTAGCCGAAGCGATCAGAGTCGGTCCATTGACTCGACTCAGGCCGGTTATGATGACGGCACTGGTGGCTTCCCTTGGGTTCGTGCCAATGGCTCTAGCAGTTGGACGCGGGGCCGAAGTGCAACGGCCACTGGCAACCGTCGTGATCGGAGGAATTATCAGCTCAACGCTCTTGACGCTCTTAGTCTTACCGGTGTTGTACAGCATCTTTCACCGAGATTCGGAACCCGAAGTTACCACATAGTGTTGTATTGTTCGCGTCGAACGCGCCCGGCGGAAGCAAGACCTCAGCGCGATCCGCAAAGGGTGCGCGACCATGTCGGGAGCCGTCTTCGGAATGAAAATGGACCGACTAGTATTGGAGATGAAAACGTGCCATGAAGAGGTTAATTGGGCCACGATCCCGATTATAAGCCGGGTCAACGGCCAGCTGATAATCCAGCGACACATTAAGGCCCTTAAAAACTTCGAAATTATAATAGGTCTCCACGACATTTTCTAAGCCATAGTGGAGCTTCCCGTCTCCGACTACGATTCCTAGCCCGCCAGCGGCAAAGTATTCTCTTTGAGCGTGGCCCAGCCCGTCGAGCGCGTAAGCCAGCCCGAAAGTATCGTTCGGGCGACACCAAGCGGTCCCGATGATTTGCACTCCAAGCGAGAGGCTTTTTGAGATGTCGGTATACTGCCAGTACTCATAGTTTGGATCGCGGTACCCGGCGCGCAGGAAAGCCCCCACATCTTTAGTAATCTCTTGCTCGAAATTGATGCCAAGACCGTAGGTATAACGATAGCGGCGAGTTCGGGCGATGTCTTCCTGCAAAGAAGGATTATGGACCGTTGCCGCGAAGCTGCCCATGTTGGCGTTCTCGAGGTAACCAAGGAAGCGGACCTTACCCGGATGACCGAACAATTCATAACGCTCTTCTAGTTCGGCAACCTGCTGCCAGGCCTTCAAATAATGGCCGTCAGTAGCGAAACCATTGCTAACACGGGGAACAGTAAAAATCCCCCAGCGTGCCGCCCACCGCTTTTGGTTCAGTTCCAATGTGAGTCCTTGCTCGTAACCCAGCGAATCGCCAGCGAAGTCGAAACTGCCCTGATCGACCACGGCCCAGTTCAAAAACTGAGAGCTCGGGTCATGGGCGTAAGCGTTGTTATCGAACTGGTCAGTAACGGACATTCTCCCAACGGTAAGCGTGAAGCGGGAAATATCTTGCTTCTCTGCCAGCTGGAGCTGGCTGCCTTCGATTTGCTCCTGTTCTCCACCAAAGCCCCAAACTTGACGCAAAAAAAGATGGGGAACGAAAACGTCTCCGCGGTACTTGCCTACCTTGGATGATTGAGCATTCGGAAACGCGGCGATGCCGTGCGTTATGCCAAAACTGAAACCCTGATAGTACTCTGGGTTAAAATAGACCTCCGTCCCCGCCAATAATCGGACGCCAAAAAAAAGGTCGGCTGTCGTCGTCTGGCGAAAATTGTCGCCGGGATGTAGACTATTGATTCCGCTGTAGGGTGCATGAAAACCAGGCTGCCCTTGAAGGATCTCAGTTCCTTGGAAGTGGAACAACCAATTTTGCTGCTCGGAGGAATCCGCTTTTTTATCGAGTGGTACTTTATTCGGAGTTTCCAGGTAGCCGCTCGCCAGATTCGGTTGAGCATTCTCGTCGGCTCTCGTTGACAGCGGGGATTGAGTTTCGGTGAGGAAAATAATTCCGAGTAAAGCGAAGAACCTTGCACTGTTAATCATAGAGTAGGTTAGAGACTAACGATCTGGTTTTATCGACTGCGTAGTCCGCCGGCTCCAGTGCTGGGGCTGTGCGGCAGCTACTGCGGAGGAAAAAATACCGATTTTAGAAGCGAAAACTTATTCCTACTAAAGGCTGCCAGTTTTGGGCCGCTCGGGTGACTCCGACATTGATCCCGCAGTCCACAATGATGTTATCGCTGATAGAGTAGGCGAGTCCGCCATCCACCGTTCCGACCCAACCCGTGTGTCTTTCGGTGCTGACGTCAGTGAAGAACTCGACGTAACTATCCAACTTCTTAGTGATCGAATGATGCAGTGAAATGGAATTGACGTAATCGAGATGATAGCCCGTGTTTGCGGCATCCTCATTGATGTCCATTTCGGTCATAGCAAAGAGTTGGAAATCCCAGGGTAACTTGAAGGTTACCGGTAGGATGAAGCCTCCCTCCACGGCACGATTCCCCAGCCCGTCTTCATTCGTGGGAATCTTCAAAAACGGAATGAAACCCAGCGCGACCGGCAGATTCCCTTCGTTTCCGAAAAGGTTGAGCTTCGCGCGCACTACCAGATCGCCAAAGCCGCTCATCCGAGATCTCACATTGCCCTGCTTAACGTCTACTTCGTTATAAACTGGGACAAATAATTCCAGATCCAGATTATCTAAAACGCCCAGCTTAATTGCCGTGTTGAGCCATTGATAGCCCTCGACCCGAATGTCGGAGAATCGTTGGGGTTGGTTGGTGTAGGTGTATTGGAAAATACCTATTTCCAATTGAAGATGGCCCGCGTCCACTGTGAAGGGCCCTTCGGTCTGATCAGGTCGATCCGGGGCGAAGTCCCGCATCTGATCGCACGGCGTCGGATTAAAAAGATTGTATTGGCTTTTGTTGACGCTGGGTGGAGCCGAGTCGGGTTCTTCTCCGAAAGAATTTTGTGCGATCGCTGAAAATATGAGAGCAAACCCACCAGTCACAACTACGAAACTTGACATTAGACTATGTCTCATCGAGGCCTCGATCTTACTGAGGAGCAGAACCACTGAAGTTCTGCCAAAGAAGATAGGCGTTCAGCACGGCGATCACGATAGCGAGAAACCAGCCGCCGATTTTCATCCAGCCCGGGTTTACGAACTCACCCATCTTTGCCTTGTCGCTGGTAAACATAACGAGAGGAATTACCGCGAAACTTAACTGCATACTGAGGATCACTTGACTCAGGATCAAGAGCTGAGCGGTGCCATTCTCGCCCAGCAGCGCGGTGACAATCACGGCTGGAATGATGGCAATCAACCGTGTGATCAAACGACGAAGAACCGGAGGGAGTCGCAGGCGCAAGAAACCTTCCATCACGATTTGGCCGGCCAGTGTTCCGGTCAGTGTTGAGTTTTGGCCTGATGCCAACAACGCGACCGCAAACAATGTGCTCGCCGCCCCAACTCCGAGAAGGGGACTCAGCAGCTTGTAGGCATCTTGAATTTCGGCGACCTCGTGATGCCCACTCCGATAAAAGGTGGCGGCAGCAACAATGAGAATGGCGGCGTTGATAAAGAGCGCAAAAAAGAGGGCAACGGTGGAATCGATCGTCCCGAAGAGTATGGCTTCGCGTTTTCCCTTTGGTGTGAATTCGTAGTGGCGGGTCTGCGCTATCGCGGAGTGCAGATAAAGATTATGCGGCATGACCGTCGCTCCCAGGATCCCGATCGCCACGTAGAACATCGCGTGGTTGTGGAGTATTTCCGATGAAGGCACACAGCCGAGCGCGATCGCGCCGAAATCTGGTTTCGAAAGGAAGATCTGGATCCCGAAGCTCACTGCGATCACACCGATCAAAGCGAGTACCAGCACCTCGATTATGCGAAATCCGCGATGCTGCAGGTACAGAACAGCGAGTACGTCGCAAGCGGTCAGACAAACGCCCCAGATTAGAGGCAAACCAAAAAGCAAATTCAACGCGATAGCCGAACCGATTACTTCGGCCAGGTCGCAGGCAGCGATGGCGATTTCGCAGCCGATCCAAAGAATAAAATTGATGGCAGGATGAAAATGGTCCCGGCAAGCCTGGGCGAGATCGCGCCCGGTGGCCACGCCTAGCTTCAGCGCCAGGTGTTGCAGGAAAATCGCCATCAGACTGGAGATGACGACAACCGAGAGGAGTGTGTAATTGAACTGGGATCCACCGGCAAGGTCGGTGGCCCAGTTACCTGGATCCATGTAGCCGACGGCAATGAGATAGCCGGGGCCGGAGAAGGCCAGCAGCTTGCGGAAGAGTCCCCACCAATTTCGGCCAACTTTGGGTATCTTGACCGAGCGATATACTTCGGGTAGGGAGGGGCCGGATCGCTGAAAGCGCCAGCCTTTTTCGGAGACAGCAGATGCTACGGTATCGCAAGATTCGTTCATGGTTGCTCTGGCACGACGATATTAGTCTTCTCTCAAAGATTTAGCCTGACCTAACGGCGATGGCAAGGGCTAAAATCGTATTTTTTGGGTCTCTGCCGGCGCACAAGGCGAAGACCGCTCGGGCGGACCTTAGAAGTGCCTCTAGAAGTTTGATGATTTAAAGGCGACCGAACTATCAGAACCCTGAGCAGAGCGCTTACTTTGCCACCGCACGTTCAATTTTTTGCCATTCTTCTTTGGGAAGCGCCAAAACAGCCGCGGCAACATTTTCTTCCAGATGATCGACTGACGAGGTACCAGGAATCGGCAACATAAACGGCGATCGATAAAGGAGCCAAGCTATCGAGAGTTGAGCCACGGTGGCCTTATATTTAGTTGCCGCAAGATCCAACGCACCGCGGGGGCGAGTGAGACTGCCGGCTGCTACCGGCGCCCAGGGAATGAATCCGAGATCGTGCTCCTCGCAGTAGTTAAGCACATCTTCGTGTTCGCGATCTGTGAGGTTATACCGGTTCTGAACGCTTACTATTGGAACAATGTTTCGCGCGTGTTTGATTTCTCTGACAGAAACTTCCGAAAGACCAATATGCCGAATCTTGCCCTGATGCTGCAATTCCTTGAGTGCGCCCAGCGTTTCCTCAACCGGAACTTTCGGATCGATCCGATGCAGTTGGTAGAGATCGATACGCTCCAGCCTTAAGCGGCGAAGGCTCATCTCTACGCATTGTTGGATGTACTCAGGCCGTCCGACCGGCGCCCACTGATCGGGACCCTGCCTGGTCAAACCGCCCTTCGTTGCGATAACCAGGCCGGCCGGGTATGGGTGCAAGGCCTCCGCGATCAATCGTTCGCTGACCTCCGGGCCGTAAGAATCGGCCGTATCGATAAAGTTGATGCCAAGTTCGACCGCTCGACGCAAGACACGGCGTGCCTCCCCGGGATTCTCCGGTTCGCCCCAGATGCCCTTTCCGGTTAGACGCATCGCTCCGAAGCCGAGACGATGGACTGGTAAATCGTTGCCCAATTTGAAAGTTCCGCTTGCAGCGGCGGAGAGTGTCGCGGTTTTCATGAGTCCATTCCTTTCGTGATTTGCGACGTCGAGCCAGCGCACTCCGGCGATGTGAGGTCCCGACGATCAGCCCGTTATGAGGCTCGTCCAGGAGTTGGCATCTGGCAACGATTTGATCTAGAGCCGAGGATGGATCCGTTTTACGATGCGGCGATGGATACATCGGCAGAGTACGTAGTCGTTTCAGCGTCTCTTCGCCAAGCAAGCTTAAGCCGAGCTCTGGCCAATGAGCTTCTTGCTTACTATCGAGAGTCAAAGCTGAACAGTCAGTTGCTTGATTTGCGGCAGGTCGAGCTACCGTTTTGCGACGCGGACGCCGCCTACGGTCACCCCAACGTGGAGGCCTCGCAGAGTCTGTTGAACTCGGCACGGGTGATTATCGTCGCAACGCCAATCTATAATTTCGATGTTAACGCTGCAGCAAAAAACCTGGTGGAGCTAACTGGTGACGCCTGGGAAAACAAAGTCGTGGGATTCTTGTGCGCGGCCGGAGGCTCCTCGAGCTACATGTCGGTAATGGGCCTGGCGAACAGTCTCATGCTCGACTTTCGCAGTGTTATTATTCCGCGATTCGTTTACGCAACCCGTCACGATTTTATCGATGGACTACACCTTCGGGACGAAGTGCGCGCACGGGTGCACGAACTGGGCGAGGCGTCGCGAAAGATTCGTGTGAGTTAGGCGTGGGTCCGGGCCCGCGGCGGGTCCGTGATAAATCGATGGCCAAAGTTTAGCGTAAATCGGCTTCATCCGGAGCTCTGGTTAGTTGGTAGCAGTCATTGCAATTCGTACTCTTGGGAGCTGTTTTCGCCAGACAACCCGTGGCCTCAAGCGGATTTTCGCGGCTCGACGAGCGACGGCTCTTAGCGATTGCCGGCCCTCTTCAACCGCTCGATGAATAGCACTTACATGGTGGATTCTCCCGCTGGTAACGCCTGACTATGCGCAGTGATTTCGTCGCTCGTCGGTTCTACCGCCTCCAGAAACGGGTGAGTAAACGCACTTCCGGGATTCGTAAAATCAAGGCTCCGCCGGCGTAAATTACTCCGTATAACGGCAGGAAAATAGCCCCAGCAATTAGGGGATGAAGATCCACCCAGAATTGTTTAAGAGGAAAGACTACCGCAGCGGCCAAAATGGCGGCTACCCAGATGCGCAAACCAATTGTAGCCGGAAGCGCAAAAGATCCGATCCGCTGCTGAAGTGATCTTCGCAAAAGAAGAAATTCCACCCAACCGGCAATTCCGGCCGAGGCGGTCAGTCCAGGTAACCCGCATTTCGGGTCGAGATGCAACAAACTCGGCAACGGAAACGCGAAGAGGTAGCCGAGGCTTAGCGTCAATGCCACGCGCACAATCGCAAATCGCAGGGGCGTCCGGGTGTCACGAAGAGCATAAAAAGCGGATGAACACAGGCGCCCGAAGGTAGAAGCCAACAAGCCGACCCCGGATCCGGCCAGCAACGCCCAGACATAGAGCGTGTCTTCGCGGGTGAATCGCCCGGTCTGATAAAGTACAGCGGCAATCGTATCCCCCAGGGCAATGAAGGCCACTGCCGCCGGAATGACAAAGAACGCCATCCGCCGAAGCGCGGCGGTCAGGCGGGTGGTTAGCTCGGAACGCACTTGTTGCTCATCCCCGGCGAGTGCGCGCGACATAGCCGGAAGTTCGGCCGCGGAAATCGACATCCCAAAAAGGCTGATCGGCAGGAGTCCGATGTTCTGGGCGTAACCGAGCAAAGCAACGGAGCCAGAAGGAAGAAGGCTGGCCAGAACTGAGTCAAGATACGCACTGAGTTGTACCACTCCGCGACTGATAAAGACCGGCACAAAATTATGCAGGACGCTTTGAATCGGTGCCGAAGTCAGCTTCAGCGAAAAGTGTAGGCGGTTGGTCACCCGTAAGACGGTTGGCACCTGGACCAGCAGTTGAGCGAGACTTCCGACGACGGAACTCCAACCGACATAGATAACAAGTTGAGTAAGCGAATCGGTGTTCCGAAAGATTAGGAGACCCGCGATGATACATAGGTTCCAAGCAACCGGCGCGGTATAGGAGAGAAAGAAACGGCCATGACTATTCAAGATGCCAAGGCACCAGGCAGACATCACCAGCGCACCCACTCCTGGAAACATGATCTGCACCAACGTGATCGTGAGTTGTCGCTTGTCTCCGCCGAATCCGGGAGCGATCAGATCAATTAACAGAGGTGTAGCCAGAATCCCGAGGATGACAGACGTAGAAACCACGACTGCTAGCAACGATCCGATCACACTGGCAACGCGATCGGCTTCCGCTTCATCATTGCTACCTAAAAGCCGCGCGTAGGTCGGGATGAAGGACGCAGACAGCACGCCCTCACCAAAGAGATTCTGCAGGATATTTGGTATACGGAGGGCTGCCCGGAACGCGTCGGCTGCATCGGTACTTCCAAGAAAATGGGCGAGAGAGCGATCTCTGATCAAGCCCGCAATCCGGCTGAGCATGATTCCGGCAGCAACCAGAAACGCCGGGCGACCGGATGGAGACGAGCTGTTGGCGTGCGCAGTTTGGCGCTTCGACATTCGTCGTTCGGTGCGATTCAAAGTCGGTTAGGAGGCATTAGAATTTGATCGGCGGTTAGGCCGAGACTGCGGCCTATTCGCATTCTATTTCTGGGGAAGAGCGACCGAGTGGCAAATGTGACGAGAAGTGCGAAACAGCGAAACATGGCCGCAAATTGTAAGGGCGACACGGTCCGAAGACAAGGAATGGCGGCCGAACGCTAAACGCAAAACGCGAAGCGGCCTACGCTACGGCCTCGGACGTTCCGAGCGCTGCGAGATGCATCACTTTTTCTTCCGTTGCGTTGTCTCGAGAAAGTTCGCCCGTTAGCCGGCCGTGCCGCATGATGAGGATTCGATCTGCCAGTGCCAATACCTCCGGTAAATCACTGGAGATGACCAAAATGGCGATCCCTTCTCGGACTAGCTCATCAAACAACCCATAGATCTCGGCCTTGGTCCCGATGTCGACACCTCGCGTCGGCTCATCCACGATGAGCACGGTTGGTTGGACGGCGAGCCATTTGGCCAAGAGCACTTTTTGTTGATTGCCACCGCTCAGGAGTCCAACCCTTTGCTGGTAACTCGGGGTGCGAACTCGCAGTCTCGAAACGTATTTCTTGATCAACCGATGTTCGGCCGGATAATCCACAAATGGTCCGCGGGCTACACGCCGCAGGGCCGCGCTGGAGATATTTGCTCCGACTTCCGCGCCAAGCACTAGTCCCATGTGTGCTCGATCTTCTGGTACAAAAGCGATACCCGCCATGACGGCATCCTTCGGCCGCCGAAAACGCACTTTGCGTCCTCTCAGGTAAACCTCGCCACTCTCCGCCGGTGGTGAACCAAATATGCCGAGCGCCATTTCACTTCGTCCCGCCCCGATAAGTCCTGCCATTGCCACAATCTCGCCGCGGCGCAATTCGAAACCGATATTTTCGTACTGACCTTTCTTCGAGAGGTTCTCGACTCGCAGTACAACTTCTCCTTTCGGCTCAACCGCATGGCGGTGAAAAGCGAGGAGTTCGCGCCCAACCATAAGTCGTATGGCTTCTGCTTCTGTCGTCTCTTTGATCGGAGCGGTGCGCACATGCCGGCCGTCGCGCAACACCGTGAGCGTGTCGCAAAGGGAAAAAACTTCGGGGAGACGATGAGAAATGTAAAGGATGGTAACACCGTTCGCTTTGAGATCGGCGATGACGCGAAATAGAATCGCCGACTCGGTCTCGGATAGACTGGAAGTTGGCTCATCCAGGATAAGGAGGCGCGGATTCCGGACCAGGCTCTTGCAGATTTCAATGAGTTGTTGTTGGGCAACCGTGAGCGCACTCACGATGGTGTCGGGGTGATGCTGAAGTCCCAACCGGCGCAGAACGCCGAGCGTCCCCGCCTTCAGCTTTTCCCGATCAAGGAAAACGCGGGAATGCTTCGGTTCCATGCCGAGGAAAATATTTTCGGCAATGGAAAGGTTGGGAGCCAAATTTAACTCCTGGTAAACGATTGCGATACCTTTCGCCTGCGCCTCGGCTGGATCGCTGAACTTGATAGTCTCTCTAGCGAATTCAATGCTTCCCCCATCAGGCTGATGCACCCCTGCGATAATCTGCATGAGTGTGCTCTTTCCAGCACCATTTTCACCGATCACCGCATGAATGCTTTCTGGTTCAACTTCAAAGGTGACCTCCCGCAAAGCCTGAACCCCAGGAAAATGCTTTGAGATTCCGTTTATCTTTAGGATCGGGGGCATAGATCAGCGGGTAGGGATGCGCTCCCCGGCCCTTCAGGCCGAATTACATATAGCAAATTACAAATGACAGATATGGTCTTGAAGACTTGGCCGGTCCATCGGAGACCGCACCGGCTACTTCTTTTGTGAAAATGCCGGAAGATTCTCTTACCGAACGCGGTCAGGAATCGTATTCGGAAGCTATTTGCCATCTGCTATTTGTTATTCGGCCTGAAAGGGCGAGGAGCCTTCGCCTACTTTAAGAATTGATCGACGTTAGACGAAGTCACCACATCGACCCCGGTATCCACGACAGTGGGAACCGTTTTTCCCTCGGTGAGGTCGTTCAGGATGTCGACGCTCTTAACGCCCATCGCGTACGGCCGTTGGCCAATCAGACCATTGCAAGCTCCTTGTTTCAGAATCTTAAGCTCCTCCGGGAGGGTATCGAAAGCAATCACCACGAATTTTTTCGCCTTGATATCATCTTTGTGTTTGCTGATCGCGCGCAGGTAGGCCTCGGGAGCGCCGAAAAGCGGCCAACCACCGGAAAAGAAAAACCCGTTAAGATCAGGATACCGGGTCAAAGTGTCCTGGATAATTTGGATCGATTTCGCAGCGTCGTCGTTGCAGGGGAAAGGCGAACCCGGAATTTCGGTAAATTCGCCTCCGGCTTCCTTAAGGGCCTTGCGGAATCCGTCGCCGCGTTGGTTGTGGTTCACCGATGCCAGACCGCCGGTTATCACTGCGAACTTGCCTTGCGGTAACGCTGCCGCGAATGCTTTTCCCGCTTCATGTCCGCCTTGCTCGTTATTAGTGCCAACAAAGCAGACCCGCTGTGACTTAGGAGAATCGGCGTCGAATGTGATCACTTTGATTCCTTTTTTGATCGCAGCTTCGATCACTCCAATGACGGAATCCCCGTCCATCGGAGCAACGGCAAAACCATCAACTCCGCGGCTCACCAGGTCCTGCAAGACCTGTACCTGTTTGGCGGCATCAGCGGTATCGGGTCCGGTGTAGATAACGTTGACACCGAGTTTGGCGCCCTCTTCTTTGCAGCCCTTTTCCACATCGTTGTAGAAGGAGATGCTGATCGACTTCGGAACGATGGCGAATGTCTTTTGTTTTCCGGCAGCGTAAGCGCCGGTCAGCAAGGCGAGTGAGCAAGTCAGGACGCCTGCGAAAAGAAATAATGGATGGTTTTTCATATGTTATAGGGGGATGGTTTGGTGGATACCGCCACCTCCCGCCACGCTGGGCGGGGTTACTCGGTTCGAAAATCTCTCAATCATGACGTAAGAGCTTTCGAAAATAGTCGATGGATACGGCGAGAATGATCACCGCTCCGACGAAGACACCTTGCCAGTACGGATCGATGCCGAAGAGCAACAGACCGTTCCGCAATACTTCTAAAATGATTGCACCGATAACGGTACCAAGAATCGTTCCTTCGCCACCGGCTAGATTCGCGCCACCGATTACGGTTGCGGCAATGACCGCTAGTTCTTCTCCCGTCCCTAAGTCAGCAGTGACGCTAGATAAATAGCTGTACTGCACGAGTCCGGCGATTCCTGCGACCAGCGCAGATAAGATGTAAACGATGATTTTGAGTCGATCAACGCGGAGACCGGTCAAACGCGCGGTTCTCTCGTTTCCTCCGACCGCATAAACGTAGCGTCCCCACACTGTACGCGACAAAAGGATCCAAAAGAAAACGGCCGTGATGCAAAAGATAATAAATGGATTCGGAATTCCGAAAATGTCGCCTCCGCCGAGCCAGAGAAAGGACTGGTATTCATCACCAAATATCGAAATCGGCCGACCGTGGGTGATGATGAGAGCGAAGCTTCTCGCGATGGCCAGAGTCGCGAGTGTTGGTACGAAGGGCGACATCTTTAGGCGAGTGATACAGAGCCCATTCAGGAGTCCGATTCCCGAAGCCCCCGCCAAACTAGCGAGAATCGCAAGAGGGATGGGCCAGCCGTGGGTCAGAAGAAAAGCGACGATGACTGCTGACATTCCCCAGATCGACCCAACCGATAGATCGATACCCCCAGTGAGGATCACCAAGGTCATACCCATCGCGACGATACCCACAAAAGAGAAATTCCGGGTGATGTTCGTGATGTTCCCGATGTCACGAAACTGCGGGACGAAAATAGCCAGGACCAGCAGCATCAATGCGAGCGCACCGAGAATTCCGATTTCGCGGGGAAGCCGAAAACTTCGGCGAGGTACTGCTTTTTCTGGATGGGGCGGAGCCACCACTTCGGAATTCATCTGGGGGATCGAAACGTAGACTAAAGCGTTATGGAGGATTTTTCCCGAGATTCAAACAAATTCATTCTAAGACTACAGTAAACGGACGAACTGTGGATATAACGATTTACTTTGACAATCCAGGCATTTCCAATCCATTTCTAAAAGCAATAAATTCGAAAGAACACTGCTCGCCTGTTCCCCCTTGATCCTTGAGCATCGAAAGAAAGGCTTCGCGTGAAGCTTGCCGGCGACTTTTGCAGTTCGAGGGGTGATTGCCCGAAAAATTGACGCCGCGCATGACGAACAGAAAACGACCGGCGCTGCCGTGGCGCCGGTCAGCACGAACCAATAGCAATCTATGATCGATAAAGAAACAATCGGTGTGGCTTTTCTCGGCGTGGGTCGCATGGGAGAAACTCATCTTCGAAATATAACGGCGATCAGCGGAGTCAAGGTCATCGCGGTAGCTGATCTCATTGCAGAAAGGGCCGAACGTGGCCGCGTGATGGCAGGGGCTGAACTGGCGATGAACGACAGTGCGAAAGCGATTGAACATTCCTCGGTCGATGCCGTGGTCATTGTGACGCCCACTGGTACGCACGCGCAGTTGATCGAGTTGGCAGTCACTGCCGGCAAAGCAGTTTTTAGCGAGAAACCCATTGCCCTGAACCTGGCCGAAACCCAACGGGTGGTACAATTGGTTCGAGAGCGCAAGGTCCCAGTACAGTTGGGCTTCATGCGGCGGTTTGATCCTGGGTACGCGCGGGCAAAAGCCAAAATCGGAGCCGGAGAGTTGGGTAAGCTCGAAACGTTCCGGGCTTTGAGCCGTGATACTTATCCGCCCAGCCTGGAATTTTTGCTGGGAAGCGGTGGGCTCTTTTTGGACATGTCCGTGCATGACCTTGACCTGGCTCGATTCCTAGTGGGTGATGTGGAGGAGGTTTACGCCTGGGGCAGTGTACTGATTGACGAACGGTTCGCGCAGGCGAACGATGCCGACACTGCGGTCACTCTCCTGAAATTCAGGAACGCGGTTTTGGGCGTGATGGAAACTTCGCGGCGGTCCAATTGGGGATACGACATCCGCACCGAAGTGGCTGGTTCAGTGGGTAAAGTAGTAATTGAGGCGCCCCAGAAAACACCGCTGCACTTCGCCAAGGATTTTGCCTCTAGCTTCGCTCATTATGAGAATTTTCCAGACCGCTTCGAATTTGGTTACCGCCTGGAGCTCGAGGCGTTCTTTGCGGCTTTGCGCGAGGGTCGAACTCCGGGACCCGGTCCCGAAGATGCGCTGGAGACGCTTCGCTTGGCCTTGGCCGTGACAAAGAGTTGGCGCGAAAAACGGCCGGTGAAAGTTTCTGAAATCACCGCCTGATCTTTCAAATAAAATGGTTCTTAAAATAACTAAACCAACCTCGTTCTCTCACCGCGCAGACAAGCGGTCGATCAAACTAAGATGGAAAAAAGGATAGTTGTGGCGCTAATGGGAGCCGGACGGGCCGGGCGAGAACACGCGACCAATTTAGGTTCGCTTCCAGATGTCCGCGTCGCGTTGATCTGCGACCCCGTGACCGCGGCCGCGCAGAATGCGGCCAAATTAGCCCGCGCGGACAAAATCACCGAGTCGGTCGACGAGGTTTTCGACTGCAAACACATCGAAGCCGTGATCATTAGTACGCCAACCGAGACTCACGCGGAATACATGGAGCGGGCGGCGAAGGCCGGAAAAGCTGTTTTCTGTGAGAAACCGGTCTCGCTCGATTTAGCCCGAGCAACGCAGGCCCTCAAGGTTGTGAAAGAGTGCAAAGTCCCGTTTCAAATCGGCTTCGACCGCCGGTTCGATCCGGGGCACGCGGAAGTGAAACGTCAAATAGATGCAGGAGCGCTAGGCCAAATCGATCAATTTCTCTCCGTGTCGCGGGACCCTGCACCACCTACTAAGGAATACATGGCGAAAAGCGGTGGGCTGTTGATTGATTCGGCCATCCACGACTTTGATATTGCCCGATTTTTCGTCGGGGAAGTCGAAGAGGTAATCTGTTGGGGCAGCGTTCGGTTCTGCGAATACGCCGGCGAGGTGGGGGACGTCGACACTGCGACTACATTGCTGAAGTTCAAGAACGGGGCCCAAGGAGTGGTTCAGAACTGTCGCCGAGCTGCGTACGGTTACGATGTGATGACCGAAGTCTCTGGTGAGCAGGGAAAGTTCGTCATCCACGCCGAGTCGAAGACTCCCACCTATCATTTCCGAAAAGGAGGCTGGGAGAGGGACTACTATTATTTTTTCATGGATCGCTTCGGTCCGGCCTTTCGCGCCGAATTGGTCGCTTTTTTTGAGGCCCTCTCCCGCGGGCAGGCATTATCGCCAGACGCCACCGATGCACTTGAATCTTTGAGGATTGGTGTAGCGGCGACGCGTAGCCTGAGAGAAGGGAGGCCGGTGAAAATCGCAGAAGTTGGCACCGAGCGAGTGAGAGAAAGTTGATTGCGCAGCCTAGTTTGAAGAACCATGGAATCCCAAGAAAAACCGATCCAGAAGACACATCCCAGGGCGGTGAATCACGTGGGCGTGGGCGTCTCCGACATTGAAAAGGCCATTCACTGGTACCAGGAGATACTCGGTTTCACCCTCTTGAAAGGGCCGCTGGAGGTACATGCAGACCAAGGTTACCGAGGGGAGGAAGTGCACGATGTACTGGGGCCGGAGTTTCGGTCAACGCTCCAGGCTCACCTGACGACGGCCAATGGGTTGGGCATTGAACTTTTCCAGTTGCTTGATCCGCCGCACGAGCGTCGGGAGCGTTCTTTGGAATACTGGAAGAACGGCTTTTTCCATATTTGTGTAACCGATCCGAACATCGAGGAGCTGGCCAGTCGTATTGCAGCTTCCGGTGGCCGCCAAAGGTCAAAGATTTGGCGGATAGATTCGACCACGAACGAGTATCGGCTGTGCTATTGCGAAGATCCCTTCGGCAACATCATCGAGATTTATACGCACAATTACGAAACTTTATACGGAGGTATGAAGGTGGGCCATTCAGAGGCAAAGTAAGTGCACTGTTCCAACTCTCCGTTAGGGAGCTTCTCGCGTGTCGGTGGGCCTCGAATTGTGTTGCGATCTTAACTTCGAATAAATATCGTTTCGAAAGTAATTAGAAACCTCTGCGAGGGGTACTGGTGGTAAGTGCTCAAACCGACCCACGCCCTCGCGCCCCCTCAAGAACAAATGAAAGAAAACTTCTCAAAGGCGCGGACGATAACGTCCTTGTCCATTTTCGTTAAGAAGCCGCTACTTAGTCTCGGTTTGGTTGCGTCGCTGGCCGCGTTGGCCCCCGGCCAAACGAAGTTTGTGAAGAAGAATCCAGTCAAAATCGGTTACTCGGTTTTCGACATGCAGCAACCCTACTGGCAGGCTTATACCAAAGGAGTTCAAGACGCCTGTAAAGCGGCTGGCTATCAATTCATCCTTTCCGATCAAAAGAGCAACCAGCAAGCTGAGGTGTCGGGAAGTATCGACCTGATTAACCAGGGGATTAGCGCTCTGATTAATTCACCGATTGAGCCGGCCGCTTTGCCGGCAGTCATCGACAAGGCGCATCAGGTGAATATTCCAGTCGTGATTGGTGACGTCGGTGTAGCGGGTAAGTACGATGCGTTCATCGTATCGAACAATGAAGATGGGGGTAAGCTGGCGGCGCAGTACATGATTGAGCATCTTAAAGACAAGTCCGGGTCGAAAGAGGTTCTAGTTATTGAATTGCACCCTGGCGCGGCGGTAGGTGGGCCACGAACCAAAGGGTTTGTCGATGAAATCAAGAAACACTCGGACTACAAAATAGTCGCATCGCTTAACGGGAACGACACGGTGCAAGGAGGTTATCAGGCGACGCAGAATACGTTGTCGGCTAATCCCAACCTCTCCGGGATCTATGCAACGAATGACCCGGAGGCCGAAGGAGCGGTCCAGGCACTGAAGGCGGCGGGCAAGAACGGAGTGAAGGATGTGTTTTTAGTCGGGTTCAACGGTGATCCTCCGGCGCTGGAGCTGATAAAGAATGGTGAGATGGCCGCTACCATCCGCCAGGACCCTTATGGTCAAGGTCAAAAATGCGTTGAGATCGCCACGAAATTCATGAACAACGAGCCTGTCGAATATTCGGATCCCGCGACCAAATCAGTCTTTTTTCCGGTGAAGGTAATTGATAAGGAAAACGTCGATCAGTTTCTCCAGAAGTAGAAAGCGAAAAGACTACGGACAATGGTAGCCGCAGCTTCCAGCTGCGAGGGCTGCGGCGTTCTGCACCTGGATGATGCGTCTACGTGCGCGAGCACCGGGCAGCATTGTTTGATGAAAATGGAAAAGACATGGTCCTTTTTTCTATTCGCCTAGCGAATCTCCACCAGACCAGCCTTACGGCCAGTCCTTCTATAACCGCTATCTGTCCTGCCCGATTCCTCCGGATAGCTGGCCGCGGAGGCTGAGATGGGAACAGATCAGACGTGTCACCGGGAGCCGATCCTCAGTCTGACTGGGATTTCGAAGCAATTCCCAGGGGTAAGAGCCTTAGACAATATCGATTTCAGTCTCCTGGCCGGAGAGGTTCACGCGCTGATGGGAGAAAATGGGGCCGGCAAAAGCACATTGATTAATATCATCAGTGGCCTTCTGCAGCCGACATCTGGAAAAATTTGCGTGGCCGGCGAAGAGGTAGTTTTCGCCAACGCGATCCAAGCACAAAAGGCTGGCATCAGCACTATCACGCAAGAATTTAATCTGGTCCCTCAGCTGACTGTGGCTGAGAATATATTTCTCGGTCGCGAACCGACGGGGCGAATCGGGTTGCTGAATTGGCGTGACATCAAACGCGACGCTTCGGAGGTGCTCAACGAGCTTGGGCTCAACGTACCCTTAGGTCAGCGTGTCAGCTATCTGAGTGTCGGAGACCGGCAACTTGTCGAGATCGCGAAGGCGCTCTCGATGGAGTTCCGAATCATTACAATGGATGAGCCGACGGCAGCCTTGAACGCCGCCGAAGTGGCACGTCTCTTC